>CENP01158237.1_pt1 | contig 37689 bp, 27 predicted proteins | sample 361281 | NCBI WGS metagenome assembly CENP01 (sample SAMEA2591122, study PRJEB7988) | marine metagenome | biome: marine biome (ENVO:00000447); feature: deep chlorophyll maximum layer (ENVO:xxxxxxxx); material: saline water (ENVO:00002010), including plankton (ENVO:xxxxxxxx) | depth 70 m
GCCTGCCAAATTGATAAGCAGTTGATGGGTAATACAAATCTTCCATCAAAAATAGATGGAGATTTACCATCAGTTAAATAAATTCCAATTTAAACCAAATCTAAAGCTAGTATCCCTGTAGGGGTTAGTTGGTGTTGAAAAATACTTATTTCCAGTTATACTAGAGTTAATATGCTCAAAAATGAAGAACAATCTAGTTTGTCTAATTTTCGCATTAAGAAAAAAATCAATAATTGGGTATCCTCCTATTTTGATTTCATTTTGTACATGAAAAGTTGAAATAAGGGGATTGTACTCACTTGAGTAAAATTTTGAAAAGTATTTTGCAGTAAAACCTGTTTGAATATCTAATACATTTCTGAAAATTTTTTCTTCAAGATAAATTGATGATCTGGCTATAAAGCCTGGTAAATTTAATATTTCTTTGTCTTGATTTACCTTCTGAAATAGTAACGTATTATCTAGATTAAATTTTCCAAAACTAAAATCCTTATTGACTTTAATCTTTGATATTTTAATTTCATTTGATGATACTTTTAAAAGAGGGACAAAGTCATAATCAATATCTTTTCTTGTGTCTACATAAAAATAATTTGATATTGATGATAATGCGAACTCAAAAAGATCAAGAAATCTATTTGAAAAATTAATTTTAAGTGAATTGTTATTTATCAACTTATTTTGATTATTCCAACCAACTAAATCATAAGAACTCTTGTAATAGTCATAAATGATACCTGGGTGTGTTTCAACAGAGGAAAATTGAACAAACAAATTATTGATATTTTTAAATTTTAAAGAGAATAAATATTTATTTCCAACTCGATCACCATTCATTTTTTTATCAATATTTGCTAAAAGACTTAATGATTTAGTATTGTGAGATAATTCGGCAAATATCAAATTTGAATTGTTTTTAATTTTTGAATCTGTAGAATTAATTTCAAAAAATTCATAATTAAATCTTTTCAAACCAAACTTTATATTATCGAGCAATAAAGATTTCGAATTAAGAAAAAATCTCGTGCTTGAAGTTCTAAATTTAAAACTATCGTTTATGAAATTAGAGCTTGTGCTTGGACCATAATAATCAGGATTTATAATAGCTTGACTGTATGAATTATTTACAGTGGTGTAGTGAAAATCAAAACCTAAATTAAATTTATTCTTCCATGCAAAATTAAATTGATTTTCAGAATAAAATTCCCTCTTAAAAAATAGATTTTTTGCATCATCAAATTTTACATTTAATTTTGATTTCTCATTATATAATGGGTCTCCAGATTTAAAATTTTCTAAAGCAGTTTCAGTCAAACCTCCATTTTCTTTTTTTTCTAATTGTTGCGAAAGGTAAAATGTTTTTGAAATAAATTTTTCAGAATTATAATTATATGTAAATCTAAAATGTTTTGATCCCGATAATGAATTTTGATATTTCCCCAAAGAGCGTAATGCTTTGAATTCCAATGAAAAATTCAATTTTCTATTAATATTTGTTGTAAATAGAGCATTTGTAAGTTGACCCTGAGAAAAAACTGTTTTAAATAAAAGTTCAGTTACTGGGTAAGCAACTTCATAAAATTGAACCTCACTTTTATTGGTTAACAAAATATTATTTGCATTGTACCCAAAGGATAGTAAATTATTGTTTGAAGAATTGTATGTTAATTGATTATAAATTTGTCCAACATTATTGAGTTTTACTAACTCAAAATCATCTTTTCCTATATAATTGAACTTGTAAAATTTTTTTATTGTCAGTGAAGTATCGATATAAGAAGTGTCATTTTCTATTGTAAACCTTTTTAATTTATTTATATCAAACTTAAATTTGTCTAGTGATAAGGAATCGCCAATATCAGAAATTGTTTTATTTAAAAAACCACCTCCAGTTTGTGAATACACAAATGAAAAAGAGAGAAATGCTAGTAGAATAAGAATTTTTCTCAAAACTTTAGATTTAAACAATTAATATATTTAACAGCAAATTTAAGCAATGATGCATGATTAAAAGTTATAATAAAAAAAAATTGATATGTGGAATTGATGAAGCTGGAAGAGGTGCTTTAGCTGGACCAGTAACTATATCAGCTGTGATTTTACCAAAATCTTATCATAATGAAAAGATTAAAGACTCTAAAAGACTATCTAAAAAAAAGAGATTAGAGTTGTTTAATGAAATAGTAAATATTGCTATTGACTTCTCCATTGTAAATATTGATGTTCAAACAATTGATGAAATAAATATATTAGAATCAACTTTTTTAGGAATGAATCAATGTATTAATGAATTAAAAATCATGGCTGATATTTATTTAATTGATGGAAATAAATTCCAATCTGAGAAAAAAATAAATTATAAATGTGTTGTCGGAGGCGATAATATTTATCAATCCATTGCAGCCGCATCAATCCTGGCGAAAGTAAGCAGAGATATGAAAATGAAAAATCTAAACTATTTTTATCCAAAATTCAGCTTTAATGAACACAAGGGTTATGGTACAAAAAAGCATATTCTAGCAATTAAAAAATATGGATTATCACCTATTCATAGATTATCTTTTAAATTAAAAGAAAAACAGTTGTCTCTTAAAATATGAGTTTATAATTTTACTTTAAATGAAAAGAATCATTTTACTTATTTTATTCTGTTTTTCATGCCAAAATAACAAAGAGGATTTTAATTTAAATGTAATACCAGATAATCCGCTATACTTTATTTCAATTGATTCTTACGATGATTTAAATTATAATCAAGTAAGTTTTATAGATGATATATTAGATATCGATATTGCTAATGATAGTTTACTTTATTCATCAAGTGAAATCAGCTACAGTTTCCATAAAATTGGTAAATACAACTATGGAAAATTAATTTCATTCAATAATCCCGAAAAGATTTTTTCTAATAAATCAAATGACTCATCATTATATGAAAATAAAAAAATCTACAATTTAAAACTTGATGAATTAGAATATTATTATTTGAAGAAAAACAATAAACATATTTTTTCTGATAATATTATTTTATTAGAAAATTATATTAGAAATGCTAGTTTTAAAAGTAATTCTAAGTCAAAAAACTTTTACAGTCTTCTAGAATCTAAATCTGAAAATCTTTCTCTACTTGTATCTCAAAACTTTAAAAATCTAGATTTTAAGGGTATTTCGATTAATATCGGAGAAATTTCAGATTGGGTGAATTTTGAATTTGATGTTTCAAATAATGAAATTGCAATAATTGGAACATCAATTTTTGATAATAAATCAAATAGAAGTATTAATCTTTTAAGAAACAATAAACCTAAAAAATCTAATATTATTAAAATGATTCCTCAAAGAATTGAGTCCATAAAATCAATAAGTTTTGATTATAATAATTTTCAAAACAATCTTAATAACAATTTTAATAATACTCAATACAACTTAAAAATTGATTCTTTTTATAAAAATGTTAATGAACTAATATATTATAATTCAAATTTAGAATCAGTTCTTTTAATAGATAAAATCGATGAAGAAATTCCGTTCGATCTCAAATCAAAGAAAGAGAGAGTTTACAGAAATTTTGAAATATTTAAGTTAGATGAACAAATCAGCGATTTGAGTAATCGCAAAGAATTTGATTTCATAAAGGATCTTAAATATTATTCAGTTATTGAATCCAACCTTATCTTATCAAGTAATATAGGTCCAATTGAAGAAATAATCTTTGAATATAAAAGTGGAAATAGCCTTATATATAATGAAAAATTTATTGAATTTAATAAAAGCATACCAACTAAGAATTCTTCTTATGAACTTTTTAAAATTAATAATCCAGATGAAAAAATGCCCTTTTGGTTTAAGACAATCAATGTTAGAGATTCCATCAATTATGTAACATATTTTTCAAAAACCTTAACTGAAGAGTCAGAAAAAAAAATACAATTAATTTTTAATAAATCGTTTGATAGTAAAATATTATCTGTTCCTCATCTTGTTAATAATTACAGAACAGGGAATAATAATATCATTTTTCAAGATGAAAATCTAGAAATTAACTTATTAGATTCTGATGGAAATATGCTTTGGAAAAAAAAATTAGACAACAGGATTATCAGTGAAATATTTCAAGTTGATACATATAAAAATAAAAGACTACAATTCTTATTTGCTACAACAAATGAAATTATTCTAATGGATATTAATGGAAATATTGTTTATTCTTTAAAATTTAGAGAAAATAATACAGTAAAGTTTTTGTCAAAATTTGATTATGATAATAATAAAAATTACAGGTATTTGATTGTTACCGAAAATGAAACTAGAATGATAGATTCCAAATTTAAAACTGTCAAAGGATTTAAAGCAAAACATGATAAGAATATTAGTGAACCCTATAAACATATTAGAGTTTCAAATAGAGATTATATTGTTGGTAAAAATTCAAATGGTAAAGTGTCTATTTTGAATAGAAGAGGTGCAGATAGAATTAAATTACCTAAAGATTTAACTTTAAGCAGTCATTTATATGAATATGAAAATGGAATGGTTGGACTACTTTCCACAAATGAACTCATGAAAATTGATCTTTCAGGAAGAATTTCAAAAGACTCCAGTTCAAATAAAGAAAATCAAATCAATGCTAATAATAAAACTATTGTATCATCTAATGATAATAAAATAACAATTAATGGTCTTTCCTATGACTTGCCTTTTGCTACTTACGATAACTTATCAATTTTCAAAACACAGAACAAGTCCTACTACTCTATTATTGATCAAGAAAATAATAAAGTTTACTTGTATGATGATTTGGGTTTAATTGATGGATTTCCGTTATTCACTAGCTCAAATATTGATATTAACGAATTTGGCAACAAAAAATTTATAACATTTCTAGGGGATAGTTCAGAATTAGTTCTCTACTCAATCAACTAAAATTGAATTAAATATCTCCAAAAAATTTTTTGTAAATATTTTCGAAACACTTTCCAATGAGATTGATTCTTGAATCTCATTTTTTATAGATGTAACATTTCTGTTTTCTAAACCACATGGTACGATTCCATTATAAAATTTCAGATCACAATTAACATTTAAAGCTAGGCCATGCATTGTTACCCAACGACTAACTTTTATACCCATAGCACATATTTTTCTTTCAGATATTTTACCTACATCTAACCAAACACCTGTTTTACTTGGATTATTTGATGATTGTATATTTAAATCTTTCAAAGTATTTATTACAGCTAATTCTAAAAATCTTAAATATTTATGTATGTCAGTAAAAAAATTTTCTAAATCTAAAATAGGATAAATGACCAGCTGGCCTGGTCCATGATAAGTTATATCACCACCTCTCGAAGATTCATGAAATTGAATATTTTTTGCTATTAGTTCACTTTTAGAATACAATAAATTTTCACTGTTTCCACTTTTCCCTAATGTATATACATGATCATGTTCAACAATTACCAAATAGTTTGGAGTGAGTTTATTTAAATTATTTTTTCTATTAAAAAGTTTAATATCAATAATTTCTTTTTGAAGTTTTTTCTGTAAATCAACACACTTAGAATAATCGATTTTACCTAAACTTAAAATCTTTACTTGATTGTTTTTTTTATACTCCATTAAATTCTATGTAAAATTAAAAAATTGATAAGTATTGTAAATGTTATATCGCTATATTTGAAAAACATATGGCAAATCTTTCAGAACAAGAGATAATTAGAAGAGAGAAACTTGAGAAGATTAGAGAATTAGGTATTAATCCTTATCCAGCCGATTTGTATCCAGTAACTCATTTATCAGAGCAAATAAAATCCAATTTTATTGAAAATGAAAAGGTTGTAATTGCCGGAAGGTTAATGTCTAGAAGAATTCAAGGAAAAGCAAGCTTTGCTGAATTATTAGACAGTAAAGGAAAAATTCAAGTGTATTTTAATAGAGATGAAATTTGTCCAGGAGAAAATAAAATGAAATATAATGAGCTTTACAAGAAGCTCCTAGATATTGGAGATTTCATAGGTATTGAAGGTGAATTATTTATAACCCAAGTGGGAGAAAAAACAGTTTTGGTAAAAGATTTTAAACTACTTTCAAAATCAATTAGACCCTTGCCACTACCAAAGACTGATTCTGAGGGTAACATATATGATGAGTTTAACGATCCCGAACAGAGATACAGAATGAGATATGTTGATTTAATAGTAAATCAACATGTAAAGGAAACATTTATTAAGAGGAGTAAGATTGTTTCATCTATAAGAGAATTTTTGCTTGACTTGAATTACTTAGAGGTTGAAACCCCTATTTTACAACCTATTCCTGGTGGTGCAGCTGCAAAACCATTTATAACTCATCATAATGCACTTAATATTCCTCTTTATATGCGAATTGCAAATGAACTTTATTTAAAGAGATTAATTGTTGGGGGATTTGATGGGGTTTTTGAATTTGCAAAAGATTTTCGTAATGAAGGAATGGATAGATCCCATAACCCTGAGTTTACTAATCTTGAATTTTATGTAGCATATAAAGATTACAATTGGATGATGAACACTACAGAAAAATTACTTGAAAAAGTTGCTATAGATTTATATGGTGGTAGTAAATTAAATTACGGTGATAATACAATTGAGTTTAGAGGTCCTTACAAGAAAATTAGCATATTAGATTCAATTAAAGAAAACACAGGATTTGACTTGAGCAATTCCAGCGAGGAGCAAACATTTAAAATTGCAAAAGAACTTGGAGTTGAGGTTGATGAAACAATGGGTAAGGGGAAGATTATTGATGAAATTTTTGGTAATAAATGTGAATCAAAGTATATACAACCAACTTTCATTATTGATTATCCTAAAGAAATGAGCCCATTAACAAAGGAACATAGAACTAATCCTGACTTGACTGAAAGGTTTGAACTACTAATAAATGGAAGTGAAATAGCTAATTCCTATTCTGAATTAAATGACCCAATTGATCAACTTAATAGGTTTGAGGATCAATTGAAACTTTCGGAAAAAGGTGATGAAGAAGCAATGTTCTTAGATCATGATTTTGTAAAATCCCTCGAATATGGTATGCCACCAACCTCAGGAATTGGAATTGGAATTGATAGGCTGGTTATGTTATTAACAAATAATAGATCAATTCAAGAAGTTTTATTTTTCCCGCAAATGAAACCCTTAAAAAAACAACCAGAATTGAGTGAATATACAAAATCAGTTTTTGAAATATTAAAAGAATTTGAGAGAATTGATCTATCGATTTTAAAAGAAAAATCCCAGCTAAGTAATAAAAAATGGGATAAATCGATAAAAGAACTTACCTCTAAATCAATTGCTAAGGTCGTAAAAGATTCAAATGGAAAGCTAGAAGTTTTTCTTAACTAAGATATTTATTTAGCAGTTTTCCTTACATTTAAAAACTACAACTATTTTTATAATTATGAGATATTATTCAATATTTAAAGCTAGCATCAAAGTGATGGCTTTATTAGTGTGTTTTTCAACTTTTTCACAAAAAAAAGACGACTCAAAAAAGGATTCTAAAAAAAAGAAGACTTATTCTGAAGTTATAACAGACAAAGCAGTTACAGACAATGGTCTTTTTGACGTTCATAAAATTGATGATAAATATTATTATGAAATAAATGACAGTTTATTAGGAAGAGATATGCTAATGGTTACAAGAATTGTAAAAATGGCTACTGAACTTACACTGAGCCGTCATAAGATGAGTGAACAAGTTTTAAAATGGGAAAAGTTTAACAATAATATTCTACTAAAGCAAGCATCTTATTCAAAGTTCGCTAATGATTCATTACCAATTAGTATAGCTGTATCAAACTCAAACTTCGAACCTATTATTGCAAGCTTTAAGATTTCTGTAAAAAACGAGGATAAAAACTCATATGTAATTGATGTAACTAGCCTTTACAAAAACGATGTTAAAATGTTTGGCTTTCCTCAGTCAACAAGAAAATCATACAAGATTTCTAGTTTAAACTCTAAGCTTTCATTTATTGAATCTATTAGAAGTTTTCCATTGAACATTGAAACTAAACATATAAAAACATATAAATCTTCAGATTCTAGAAATGGCCAAATTTCAATGGTTTTAAATAATTCTATGGTTCTTTTACCAAAAGAACCTATGAGAAGGAGATATTTTGATGAAAGAGTTGGATGGTTTACAAGTTCACAAACTGATTATGGAATTGATAATCAAGAAGCTGAAACCGTTAGGTACCTTGATAGATGGAGATTGGAGGTTAAAGATGAGGATATTGAAAAATTTAAAAAAGGCGAATTAGTTGAACCAAAAAAACCAATTGTCTATTACCTTGACCCTGCTACGCCTAAAAAATGGAGAAAGTATTTAAAAGATGGTATTGAGGATTGGAATGTTGCTTTTAAAGCTGCTGGTTTTAAAAATGCTGTAATTGTAAAATATCCACCTACAAAAGAAGAAGATCCTGATTGGAGCCCCGAGGATGTTAGGTACTCTACTGTAAGATATCTAGCATCACCATCACTTAATGCAAATGGACCGCATGTTAGTGATCCAAGATCTGGAGAAATTATAGAATCAGATATCAATTGGTATCATAATGTAATGAAGCTTTTAAGAAATTGGTATTTCGTTCAAACTGCCGCTGTAGATCCGGAAGCTAGGGGAGTTGAATTTAAGAATGAAGTCATGGGAGAACTTATTAGGTTTGTTTCTTCTCATGAGTTTGGCCATACTATTGGTCTTCCCCATAATATGGGTAGTAGCAGTGCTTATCCTGTTGATTCTTTGAGGTCTGCAACTTTTACAAAAAAGTATGGAACTGCTCCTTCAATAATGGACTATGCTAGATTTAACTATGTTGCTCAGCCTGAAGATGATGGTGTAGCTCTAATGCCATCTGACTGGGATAATCCCAACGTGGGTCTTTACGATATATATTCCGTCAAATGGGGCTACATGCCAATTTTAGATGTTTCTGAAGAAGAAGAAAAATCAATTCTTCGAAGTTGGATTAGAGAAAAAGAAAATGATTTAACGTATAGATTTGGTCCTAGCGGAGCACTTGACCCTAGCGCGCAAACTGAGGATCTTGGAGATAATGCTGTTAAAGCCAGTGAATATGGAATTGCTAATTTAAAGAGAATTATGCCTAATCTTATTAAATGGACAACAGAGGATGGTGAAACATATGAAGAGCTTAAGTATATGTATAATCAAGTTCTTGGCCAATTCAGACGGTACATGGGGCATGTAGCCAATAACATTGGTGGTGTCTACCAGTATTATAAAACAGCTGATCAAGATGGTGACGTATATAGTCATGTTAGTAAAGAACACCAAAAAGCATGTGTCAATTTTCTAAATAATCATTTATTCAATACACCTTACTGGATGATTGAAAAAGACATTTTAAATAAAATTGAATTTGCTGGAATGACAAACAGAATTAGAACAGTTCAATCAAGTTATTTAAACAATATTTTAGATTTTGGTAAAATGGCAAGAATGATAGAAAATGAAGCCTTAAACGGTAACAATGCATACACTCTTGAAAATTTTATGAATGATGTTAAAAATGGAATATGGTCAGAATTAAGAAATGAAAAGAAAATTGATGTTTACAGAAGAAATCTACAAAGATCTTATATTCTTAGATTAGGTTATATAATGGCAAATGAACAACCTCGAAGACAAGGGTCTTTTTGGGCTAATTATACAACGCCAGTTAATGTAGCTGTTTCAGATATTAGATCATCAACCTTAGGAATACTCTTAAATTTAAGGAAAGAACTTTCTAAATCTGTGAAAAAATATTCTGATCAAAACACTAAAAATCATTTAAACTACTGTATTGGATTAATAAACAATGCTTTAAATCCCAAATCATCTTAGATTTTTAGTTTTTGACCAATACTAATATTGTTTGATTTTAAATTATTTTTTTTAATCAACTCATCAACAGACACTTTATACTTTTTTGAAATAGAGTATAAAGTGTCTCCTTTTTTTACAACATATTGATTTTTTTCTGCTTTATTGTTTTTTTTCTTAACCTCATTTAACGGCTTCTTTGATCCATCAAACTTCCATAAGTCATATTTTTCTATGATATCAATTAGTTTTTCAGCGTATCTAGAATCAGTTGCATATCCAGCTTTTTTTAATCCATGCGACCATTTAATATAATTTTTTATTGAATATCTAAATAAAAAAGAATATCTACCTCTTGTGGTAAGAAACTCAGAGTGATCTATGTAGCTTTGTAGTGGGTTTTTGTACTTTCGAAAACATTCATTTTTTTGATCGTCATCATGAAAAATTTTTTTTCCCCTCCAATCTTGATGACATTTTATTCCAAAATGATTATTTGCATTTAATGCCAAGGTGCTAGCTCCTGCTCCTGATTCCAGAAGACCTTGGGCCAAAGTTATACTTGCAGGTATTTTATATTTATTCATTTGACTTACAGCCAAATCAGAATAGGTTTTTATATACCAATTTTTTCTTTCCTCTGAAGATAGATTATTAAGGAATCTTTTTAATTGTTCTGTTTTTATTGATTTATTTTTAACTATTGACTTTTTTATATTATACCTAGCTAAGTTGCATGACGAATTGATAAATAATACTAAAAAGATAAAAACAAGGCTTGATTTATTATTCATTACTAACATAAAATTATTGATTAGTTTGTAATAATTAATTTTTAACTAGGCATAATTATTGTAACTTAATTAACATATGAAAAAGATTCTATTCCTTTTCGTTTTTATTTTCTTGTCCTGCTCTTCAGTGAGGGTTATTACAGACTATGACTCATCAGCAAATTTTGATAGCTATAGTTCATTTGCATTTTCTAAACAAGAAATTAATAAACTTGAAATCTCAGATATTGATAAAAAAAGAATTTTATCGTCAATTGAACAGAGCATGAATTTGAAAGGTTATAATTTTTCTAATAGCCCTGATTTAATTTTGAACATCTCAACTAAATCAAGAGAGGATATATATGTAAACAGGTTTAACGATAATTACTTTTATGGTTGGGGACCATACTCGTATTCACAATCATACCGACCATCAAGTAGAGTCGTTGGTCTTTTATATATTGATGTTGTAGATAGTAAAAATGGAAATCTTGTATGGCAAGGTAATGGGTCAGGCTCCTTATACTCAAGTAAGTATTCAAGAGATGAGTTAATAAGTAACTTTGTAAATAAGGTGCTTGAATCTTTCCCAGCCAAATCATAAATATTTTTTACAAATATTTTTCAATTCAACAGAATCAATATTAAGATTTCCAGATCCTGATGCAAAATTTTGTTGACCTCCTCCTCCTCCATCAATTCTTTTACATATTTCTTTAACAATCGTAGAGGCATCTAATTCATGTAAAGAGTTAAGATTTTTAGAAATATTACACACCAGAGAAGTTTTATTATACGATCTACATTTTAATAAAATAAATGCATCGTCAATATTTCTAATCAATGAAAAACTGAGTGATTTTAAGTTATCAGAATTAAAATCATTAATTTCAGAAACTAAAAGATTTACTCCTCTACAATTCTCAACATTTTTAATTAGATCATCTGTTAGGGAACGAACTATCTTTGATTGATAATTTTTAATATTTTTTTCAAGCTTTTTATTACTTTGATTTAATGATAAAACACTCTCATAAATATTAGCATTTGTGGAAACAAGCTCCCCTATTCTATTTAATTCTGTACTTTTATCAGACAATAGCTTTAATGCATTTTTCCCAGTAAGAGCTTCAATTCTTCTAATTCCAGATGCAACTGAGCTTTCAGAAATAATCTTAAATAATCTTATAGATGATGTGTTTTTCACATGAGTTCCTCCACATAATTCATAGGAATTTCCAAACTTTACTGTTCTTACTACATCACCATATTTTTCACCAAATAAGGCAATTACGCCATTTTCTAAAGCATTGGTATATTTTTCAGTTCTATTTTCTTCTAGGTTTAACGATTGATCTATTATATCATTTACAAAATCTTCAATCTTAACAATTTGATCCTTTTCAATTTTTTTAAAGTGAGAAAAATCAAATCTTAAGCCAGTATCTGAAACCATTGATCCTCGCTGTTCAACATGCTCACCAAGTACTTTTCGAAGTGCTTGGTGTAATAAGTGAGTAGCTGTATGATTTGAGGAAGTTTGTTTTCTTTTTTTATTATCAACAAATAGTTCAATTTTAGAACTTGATATATTTTCAAAAGAACATTCATGAATGATGTCATCATTTTCTTTTCTGGTATTTAATACTTCGATTTTTTTATTATTATCAATTATAATTACACCCGAATCTCCAATTTGTCCACCACCCTCTGGATAAAAGGGCGTACAAGATGACACAATTTCTAATTTTTTTTTGTTTTTATTTTCAATAGTTCTAAATTTTATTATATCAGAACTTAAACTTAAATTATCGTAACCATCAAAAGTACTTGATTTAATATCACCATAGAAAGTCCAATCTGATATTTGATTCACCAATGAAATTCTGGATCTTTTTCTTTGTTCTTCTAAAAATAAATTGAAATTTGACTGATCAAATGTTCTATTATTTTCATTAAGTATGAGTTCTGTTAAATCAACAGGAAATCCATATGTGTCATATAATTCAAAAACGTCTTTTGCATCAATTTGCTTTGAGTTGCTCTCATCAATAATAATATTTAATCTATTGATACCTTGTAACAAAGTCCTTAAAAATGACTTTTCTTCCTGTTCAATTATAGACTGAATATGAGATTTTTGCTTATTTATTTCATTAAAAGAGTCTTTAAACTGATTTGATAAAACATTGACTAACTTAAAAATAAAAGATTTCTCGATATTTAAAAAAGTGTAAGCGTATCTTATCGCTCTCCTTAAAATTCTTCTTACTACATAACCTGCACCTGTATTTGAGGGTATTTGACCATCTGCAATACAAAAAGAAACTGCTCTCAGGTGGTCAGCAATAACTCTTATTGCAATATCTGATTTTTCATCAGTTCCGTAAGAAATTCCTGATATTTTTTCAATTTCACCGATGATTGGTTTAAAAATATCAGTATCGTAATTAGATTCTTTTTTTTGAATAACTCTCGCTAATCTTTCAAAGCCCATTCCTGTGTCTATATGTTTTTCTGGCAAAGGCTCTAAAGTTCCATCAGATTTTCTATTAAACTGTATGAAAACTAGATTCCAAAGTTCGATTACTTGAGGATGATCTTTATTTACTAAATCAATAGCACTTAATTTTAGTTTTTCCTTTTTAGTTCTGAGGTCTACATGAATTTCTGAGCAGGGTCCACAAGGTCCAGTATCGCCCATCTCCCAAAAGTTATCTTTTTTATTTCCTAGGATGATTCTAGATTCATCAATAATTTCTGACCAATATTTTTCAGCTTCATTATCTTTTTGTAAACCATCTTCAGAAGAACCTTCAAAAATTGTTACATAAAGATCATCAGGACTAATTTTATATTCGTTAGTTAAAATTTCCCAACTCCATTTAATTATTTCATTTTTGAAATAATCACCAAAGCTCCAATTCCCAAGCATTTCAAACATAGTGTGATGGTAATGATCAATCCCTACTTCTTCGAGATCATTATGTTTACCAGAGACTCTTAAACATTTTTGAGAATTTACTACCCTTTTTCCAACATTAGATTCCCCTCCTAAAAAAATACTTTTGAACTGATTCATCCCTGCATTAGAAAACATTAATGAAGGGTCATTTTTTGAAACAATGGGTGAAGATTCTACAAAATTGTGAGACTTGTTTTTAAAAAAATCTATGAATATATTTCTAATCTTATTTGAATCCATTATAATATGTAAACTTAAAATAGAATCTTTATATTTACAAAGAAAGAAATAAATATCGAGTACTCAATCAAAAGATTTTTTTTTATGAGTAGATCAAAATATTATTACGATAAAAAGTCATTATCCTATAAAGAGCTAAAGCTTTCTAAAAAAGCTAAGTTTATTAATACATTTACTTTTCTATTCTCTTCTTTTTTCTTTGGAGCTCTGATATTATTTGTTCTAATTAGCACACCTCATTTAAATACTCCAACAGAATTGACCCAAGAGAGAGAGTTAAATAATTATAAAATTCAGATGGATGTATTGAACAATAGGCTTGACCAACTTGAGTTGGTTCTTGCAGATTTAGAATCTAGAGATAATAATATTTATAGAGTATTGTTCGAAGCCAACCCTATTGATTCAGATGTTAGAAAGGCTGGATTTGGAGGTATTAATCGTTACTCTGATTTAAAAGGCTACGATAACTCTAAAATCATAATTGAAACAACTAAGAAAATTGATATACTAACAAAACAGCTTATTATCCAATCAAAATCATTAGATGAAATAGAAAAGCTTGCACAAAATAAACAATTACTTCTTGCAGCTATGCCTTCAATCCAACCAATTAAAAATGATGATTTAACAAGATTAGCATCTGGTTTTGGAATGAGAACTGATCCATTTGATAAATCTCGAAAAATGCATAGCGGTATGGATTTCTCAGCTCCTAGAGGTACACCAGTTTATGCTGCCAGTAACGGAAAAGTATTAAGAGTAGATAGCAGATCATCTGGATATGGAAAACACATAAGAATTGAACATGGTTTTGGATACCTGACTCTTTATGCTCACCTAGATTCATATAATGTAAGAAGAGGTCAAAAAGTAAAAAAGGGGGACATAATAGGTTACGTCGGAAATACTGGAAGATCAAAAGGTTTTCACTTGCATTATGAAGTACATAAGGACGGAAAAAGAGTTAATCCTGTTAATTATTTTTACAGCAATCTCAGCCCTGAAGAATTTGATGAAATTTTAAGAATTTCAAGTCAAGAAAACCAATCATTAGATTAATGGAAATTAATCTTAAAGAAAAATTATTTTATAATATTGGTGAAGTAGCCGAGGCATTCAATGTTAATCCATCCCTCATTAGATATTGGGAAAAAGAATTTGAAATCCTAAATCCAAAAAAAACACTTAAAGGAACTAGAAAGTACAATTCAGTTGATATCATAAACTTAAAATTGATTTACAATCTTTTAAAAAATAGAGGATTTACTATTGAGGGTGCAAAAGAAAAAATAAAATCAGAATCAAAAAAAATCGAAATTGTAGAAAAGCTAGAAAGAATTAAGGCACAATTGATTTTAATTGAAAAAGAGGTCTAATTATTTTTTTCTAAAATATATTTTTATTGGGACGCTAGTAAAACCATAAAGTGACCTCATTTTATTTTCGATAAACCTTTTATATGAATCCTTTATGTATTGAGGAAGATTTGCAAAAAAGATAAATTGCGGATAATTTCCAGGTATTTGATTGATATATTTAATTTTTATTCTTTTACCCTTAACAGATGGTGGTGGCGTTGATTCTATAATCGGAAGTAAATCGTTATTTAATTTACTTGTTTTAATTTTTTTAGTTCTTGTTTTATATGTATGAATTGATAACTCTAATGACTTGAAAATTCTTTGTTTAGTTAGGCAAGAAATAAAAACTATATGAACATCAACAAATGGCTCAATTTCTTTTTTAATTTTTTCTTTAATTATTTTAGATGAATTAGTTTCCTTATCAACTAAATCCCATTTATTTACAAGTATGATTATTCCTTTGTTTCGCCTATGAGCTAACCAAAAAATATTTTTTATTTGAGAGTCAAATCCTCTTGTAGCATCCATTATCAAAAGACATACATCACAATTTTCAATTGATCTAATTGATCTAACTACACTATAAAATTCTAAATCTGAGTCAATTTTAGATTTTTTTCTAATTCCTGCTGTGTCAATGATTTTAAAATTAAAATCAAATTTATTGTACAAGGTATCAATGCTATCCCTAGTGGTTCCAGGTTCATTCTTGACAATATTTCTCTCCTCACCAATTAATGTATTTATATATGAAGATTTACCAGCGTTTGGACGTCCAACTACTGAAAATGACGGAAGGTCATCTGAAATCAAATCTGATGTCTCTTTTATGTCTTCTACTAATTTATCTAGCAGATCACCAGTTCCACTTCCATTAATTGCAGATATTGCAAATAATGTATCAAAGCCTAGGTTGTAAAATTCTAACGAATCATTTATCAATTTGTTTTTATCAGCTTTATTTACTGCAACAATTACTGGCTTATCAGTCTTTCTGAGTAATTTAGCTATTTCCTTATCAGAAGAATTATTAGATTCATTCACATCTACAACAAAGATTATTTTATCACATTCATCAAGAGCCAAAACCACCTGCTTATCAATTTCAGATTCATATTTGTCATCCCCTCCACTTACATAACCTCCGGTATCGATTATTGTAAAATTTTTCCCATTCCAGTCAGATGAAGAATAATGCCTGTCCCTTGTAACACCACTGGAAGAATCAACAATTGCAGAATTGCTTTTAGCCAACCTATTGAACAAAGTTGACTTTCCAACATTTGGTCTACCTACTATTGCAACTATTCTATTCATTATAATTGGTGCAAATCTAACGTTTTAGAGTAATATTAACCTTAGTCATAACCAAAACGTTTAAGATGTTTATCCTCAGATTTCCAGTTTTTTAAAACCTTTACTTTTAAGTCAATAAAAACTTTCTTTTGAAAAAACTGTTCAAGATCAGTACGCGCTTTTGTTCCAATTATTTTTAAATTATTTCCCTTATGTCCAATTAAAATTCCTTTTTGGGATGATCTTTCTACATATATCTGAGATTCCATTTTGATTATTTTTGAAGAAGGCTTAAAACTTGTAGTTTCAACTTCAACTGAATATGGGATTTCCTTGTCATAATGATTTAAAATTTTTTCCCTAATTATTTCATTAACAAAAAAACGTTCAGATTTATCAGTTATTTGATCTTTAGAGAAATAGGGGTTTCCCTCAGGTGATAATTCAATAATTTTATCTAATAAATTATCTAGATTGAAAGGATTAGTAATAGAAATTGGAAAAATAAATTCATTATTAAAGATAGAACCAAATTTCTCAACAATTTGATCTAAAATAATATTATCAATTAAGTCAATCTTATTCAAGACTATTATAATGGGGATTTTAAGAGATTTTATCTTATCAACAAGGTCATTATCAAAAAAATGATCTTTACTTGAATCAATAACAAACAAAATAATATCTGCATCAGAATAAGAACCACTAACAAACCTCATCATAGATTTATGAAGTTTATTTTTTGGAGTGATAATTCCTGGAAGGTCAGAAAAGACAAGTTGGTAATTATCATCATTAAGTATACTAAGTATTCTATGACGAGTGGTTTGAGCCTTTGAAGAAATTATCGAAATTTTTCTACCCATAAAAAAATTTACAAGCGAGGACTTGCCTACATTAGGCTTTCCTATTATATTAATGAATGCAGATTTATGAGTTTTTTTCACCTAATACAATGATTAATGTAAAATTAAAACATATAATTATTAAGATTGTGTAAAGTTTAAAAATTATAGGTTTTTATGTAAGAAATAAATATACAACACTACAATATTTTAATCTTATGTCGGATAAATAAAAAAAACATATCAGGAAAATGAAGTAATTGGGTATTTATCAGTACTCAATAATATGTAAAGGTTTTTTAAAAAAACTGGATATAATGAATTAAATTTAAATGTATTAAATACAACTAACATCTTTAATTATAAACACAGACTATAAATAAAAAAGAAACCACATATGGATAATAAAATCTTTTTAGGGGAAACCGAATCCTACTTGTGTAATAAAGATGTAAGTGGTAAAGAAATTTCAATTAAAGGAGAAAACTTTTATAAAATTGAAAATCTTGATTCAATGAAGCCATTTTTTATGAGCATAGTAAGCCCTTATAATCATTGGCTTTTTATTTCAAGTAACGGATCATTATCAGCTGGAAGAAAAAATTCAAATAATGCATTGTTCCCTTACTACACAGATGATAAAATAACAGAACTTCAAGATGTTACTGGTAACAAAACAATTATAAAAATTTCATATGAAGATAAACTTTCATTGTGGGAACCATTTTCTTTAAGAAACTATGGTCTTTATGATATTAAAAGAAATTTATATAAAAACTTAAAAGGGAATAAAGTAATCTTTGAAGAAATTAATAATTCTCTAGGATTAGTTTATAAATACCAATGGTCTTCATGTGATGAATTTGGATTTGTTAAAAAATCTAGTTTAACAAATAACAATGATAAATCAGTTCAGATTAAATTATTAGATGGAATACAAAATATTTTACCATGGGGAGTTGATGAATCACTTCAAAATTCTACTAGTAACTTGGTAGATGCATACAAAAGAAATGAACTTGAAAAATTTTCTAAAATTGGAATTTATTCATTGAGTGCAATCATAGTTGATAAAGCTGAGCCAAGTGAAGCTCTTAAAGCGAATATTGCCTGGTCAACCGGATTTGATAAATGTAAAATTTTGTTATCATCTCTTCAATTAGACAATTTCAGGAAAAATTTTGATATTTCTCAGGAGGAAGATATTAAAGCTGAAAAAGGTGCCTATTTTATAAATTCTGATTTTGAATTGACCACTAATCAAAAAAAGACATGGTATATCACTTGTGATGTAAATAAATCCTCATCTGAAATAATAAAGCTAAAAAACACCCTCACAGAACAAAAAAATATTTCTGAAAAATTAGATAATTATGTAGAAAAAGCATCAGACGACCTTTTAAAATTAGTCGGATCATCAGATGGTTTGCAAACTTCAAATAGAAGATTAAGAAACATCCGTCATTTCTCAAATACTCTTTTCAATGTTATGAGAGGTGGAATATTTGATAATCATTACAATATTGAGAAATCAGATTTCAGTGAGTATGTTAAGAGATCAAATAAAAAAGTATATTCACAAAAGAAGGATTTAATTAATAATCTTGCTGAAAACTTTGATATTAAAAAGCTAAGATTTTTATGTGAAAATGATGATGACAAGAATTTTATAAGACTCTGTTACGAGTACTTACCTTTGAAGTTTAGCAGAAGACATGGTGATCCAAGCAGACCTTGGAATAAATTTTTTATTAATACAAGAAATGAAATTGATAACTCAAAAATTCTTGATTATCAGGGAAATTGGAGAGATATTTTTCAAAACTGGGAAGCTTTAGCTTACTCATATCCTGAATTCATTGAGGGAATGATTTGTAAATTTTTAAATTCAACAACTTTTGAGGGATATAACCCATACAGAATTACCAAATATGGTTTTGATTGGGAAACTATTAAGCCTGATAATCCTTGGTCATATATTGGTTATTGGGGTGATCACCAAATAATTTATTTGCTTAAGTTCTTAGAATTTATTGAAGATTATTACCCCGGAAAAATCAAAAAATATTTAAATCATGATTTTTTTGTTTATGCAAACATTCCCTATAAAATAAAAAGTCATGACGAAATTTTAAACGACCCAAAAAATACTATTGATTTTGATAATGAAAGTGAAGAAAAAATTCTTAGAGGAAGAGAAAGATTCGGAATTGATGGAGCTTTACTTAGAGATGAAAACTACTTTATTATTAAAGTCAATTTTATTGAGAAAATCTTAGCAACAATACTTGCTAAAATTTCAAACTTTATACCTGAAGCTGGTATTTGGATGAACACTCAACGACCTGAATGGAATGATGCAAATAATGCTTTAGTGGGAAATGGTGTTTCAATGGTTACTTTGTACTATTTGAGGAGGTTCCTTGAATATTTTAAAAATATAATTGATAATTATAGTCTATCTGAATACGATCTATCTTCAGAGTTAAAAAATTATTTTGATCAAGTCTATAATTCATTGAAAACTAACGAAAGTCTAACTATTAACTCTATCAATGATAGTGACAGAAAAACTATTTTAGACCTGTTGGGAACAGCAGCCAGTTCTTACAGAAATTTAATATATAAAAATGGTTTTTCAGGAGAAAGAAGCTTAATTGACAAAAAACATTTACTTAATTTTACAGAAATAACTATAAAATTTTTAGATCATTCAATTAAAGCAAATAAAAGAGCTGACGGATTATATCATGCCTATAATTTAATCACACTTGACGACAATTCAGTAAAAATCTCTTATTTACCTGAAATGCTTGAAGGTCAAGTTGCAATTTTGAGTTCGAAAGCATTAAATAACGAAGAAAATTTAAATGTATTAAATAGTTTAAGAGGAAGTAAATTATTTAGACCTGACCAATACAGCTATTTATTATATCCTAATAAAAATCTTCCGGGATTTTTAGAAAAAAACAATATTCCAAAAGGAGATGTTTTGAATTCGAAATTGTTAACAAATCTATTGAAGGATGACAATAGGCAAATTATAGTTCAGGATTGTGAGAGTGGATATCATTTCAATGGCTCATTCAATAATATAAATTCATTAATTGATGCTTTAAAAAATCTTCCTGAAAAATATATCGATTCAATTAAAAAGGAAAGGAATTTTATTTATGATTTATTTGAAAAAGTTTTCGATCATAAATCTTTTACAGGGAGATCTGGAACTTTTTATGGCTACGAAGGTCTAGGTTCAATCTACTGGCATATGGTTTCTAAACTACAATTAGCAGTTTACGAAGTAACAAATAAAGCAATTATTTCAAATAGTGATGATAAAATCGTTGGTCAATTATTTGAGCATTACTTTGAAATTAATGAAGGTATTGGGGTAAACAAGTCGCCTGATTTATATGGGGCTTTTCCAACAGATCCTTACTCACATACACCATTTGGAAGGGGAGCACAACAGCCTGGCATGACTGGTCAAGTAAAGGAAGATATTATAAGTAGATTTGGTGAGCTAGGCGTCAGAGTAAAAGAGGGTAAAATTTCATTTGATACATCAATTTTAAGAAAAGATGAATTCATAAATGATAAGAGCAAGTTTAAATATGTGGATTACAATAATAATATCCGACAGTTAGAATTAGAAGAAAAATCACTAGGGTTTAGTATTTGCCAAGTACCAGTAATTTATCATCTCTCAAATAAAGCTGAAACAACAATTTCATTTTCAAATGGAGAAAAAAATAAAATTAATGGTAATGAAATTGATCAAATAAATAGTAAAAAAATATTTGAAAGAACAAACGAAATAGAAAAGATTGATGTATACATTATTAAATAAAATAAGATGAAAAAACTGATTGTATTTACATTGTTGATTTTTACTTTCATAACAAAAGTTTTTGAAATAAATAAAGTTGAAATTGAAAACAATAAATTAAATGTTAATGGAATTGAATATTTTATAAAGGGCATCTGTTATCATCCTGTACCAATTGGAAAAACAAAAAGAAATTTTGATGAGATTGACAACGATTTATTGTTGATGCAAGAAGCTGGAATTAATACAATAAGAGTTTACTCTCCTATAGATGATTTTAATATTTTAAATAAAATTGACAAAGCAGGCATAAAAGTAATTACAAGTTTTGGTTATAATCAGAATGGATATTATGATATATTAAATGGAACTTATATCGATTATATCAATAAATTTAAAGAACATAACGCAATGCTTCTTTGGGAATTAGGTAATGAATATAATTATCATCCAGAGTGGTTTAATATGAATATTGAAAATTGGTATCTGGAAATGAATAATGCTGCAAAAAAAATTAAACGGATTGATAAAAATCATCCTGTTTCAACAGCACATGGTGAAATTCCTAATAAAAAAGCCAGGGAAATGGGATCGAATATAGATATATGGGGAATTAATGTTTACAGATGGGATAATCCAACTTCTTTAATTGAAGAATGGGAGAAAGTGAGTGATCTCCCATTGTATTTTTCTGAAACTGGTAGCGATAGCTACATGACAGAAGATAATAATGGATTTAAAAAAGGAATTAATGAAGATGCACAAGCAATGGCAAATCACAACATAATCAGTAATACTTTTAAAATGAAAGATAAATTAACTGGAATTGTAATTTTTCAGTTTGTTGATGGATTGTGGAAAGCAGGTAATCCAGAGAAACAAGATATTGGTGGTTGGGCACCTAATAGCACAGGAGTTCCATACGATGGAAGTCCTAACGAAGAATTTTGGGGAATTGTGGATATTAATAGAAATAAAAAGAAAACATTTGGTGTAATTAAGGAGTTTTTCAACAATTAATTATGAAGTCAAAAGTTACCAATTTAGAAAAAATTGCTTTTGGGTTTGGAATGCTAGCAAATCAAATGTTCCCAGCTGCACTTGGTATTTTTATAATTGTTTTAATTCAAGACTTAGGGTTTGCTGCAATAATGTGGGGTGTATTACAATTTACTCCTAGATTATTTGACGCAATTACAGATCCTATAATGGGTTTCATCTCTGATAATACTAAGTCAAAATGGGGACGTAGAAGACAATATGTGTTAATTGGTGGAATATTAATGTGCATATCTTATGTTGCTATGTGGCAGATTTATGCAGAAAACGGTTTAACATACAACTTTATTTATTTTCTACTGTGGTCGCTAGTCTTTTATCTTGGTTTAACAATATTTAGTGTTCCTTATGTTGCAATGGGCTATGAAATGAGTGATGATTTTCATGAAAGAACTCAAATCATGGCAATTGCACAGTTTATTGGACAGTGGGCCTGGGTAATTGCACCATGGTTTTGGATAATTCTGTATGACCCAGAGATTTATCCAGAAGGTGCTGATCAGGGTGTTAGAGAATTATCTATTTGGGTAGCTATTGCCTGTACTCTGTTTGCTATCGCTCCAGCAATTTTTATTAAAAGTAAATCAACAATCGATAGATCTGACTTTGTTACAATAAATGCAGCAAATATTGGCAATAGTATAAAAGATATATTTATTACTGCTTTTGGAGCTTTTAAGATTAAACCATTTAGAAGAATTGCGTTTGCTACTTTTTTAGTTTTTAATTCTTTTCAAGTAATTGCACCATTTACTTTTTTGATAATAGTTCATTATTTATTTGCAAGTGATACAACTGCTGCTGGATATTGGCCAGCTCTTCATGGATCAATTGGCGCACTTATTACTTCATTTATCGTGATACCTCTAATTACTTTTATCTCTAAAAAAATTGGAAAAAAGAAAGCATTTATAGTGTCACAATTAGTTTCAGTTATAGGATATGTTTTGTTTTGGTTCTTGTTTATACCGGGTAAGCCCTACATGTTTTTATATGCTCTACCATTCCATTCATTTGGTATAGGTAGCTTATTTACGATTATGATGTCAATGACAGCAGATATTTGTGACTTAGATGAGCTTGAAAATGGAACTAGAAGAGAAGGTGTTCTTGGTGCTCTATATTGGTGGATGGTAAAATTAGGATTTGGAGTTGCAGGTCTTCTAAGTGGATTAGTTCTTCAATTTGTTGGCTTTGATGTGGAAAATATAACTGAATTTGCAATTGATGGAATGAGAATATTTTATTCGATAATCCCTATATTAGGAATTCTTTTAGCAATCTATTTAATGAAAGATTATGAGATTGATGAGAATAGAGCTAATGAAATAAAGAAATTGCTAAATAAACGATAATATGTCGTGTGTATCATAGAGATTATTTTGTTTTTTCAAATAAATATTTAGAATTAAGGAACATAGAATTTAAATTCCAAACCAAAAAAACTAAATAAAAGATTTAAAAATTTATTTTATATTTGCCATCCACATCGCGGGATAGAGCAGTAGGTAGCTCGTCGGGCTCATAACCCGAAGGTCGCAGGTTCGAGTCCTGCTCCCGCTACTAAAACAATAAAACGGTTATACTATTATATAGTTAACCGTTTTTTTATTTTTTTAGAATGATTGATTCATGGATTTCATAGCCTCTATACAGGTATCTACCATACCCCCATTTAACATTAAAGATGCTGTGCCAGGTAATTTAGGTATTTCATTATTATAAAAATTTAATATTAATTATTTAAATCTATCTGGATTTAATTTATTATACATCTTGTTATCTTTTAGACCTAAAAATATAGGATCAAGATTTGATTCGTTCCATTCTTGGATTTTTGAATTTAAAAAATTAAAACTTCTCCAAAGAGAATCTTTAATATTTATTGATTCAGAAATATCATTATCTAAATCAAAAAACATTGAATCATTTCGTCTGATTAATAATTTGTGATTCAATGTTCTTAAAGCCCATGTAATATACCTTGGTCTAGTTCCATCATCCTGAGGAGGCTGATGGCCATTATTTCTCCAAAATAAATACTCGTGAGGAGCATTATTATCATTTCCATTTAAATATGGTATTAAGTTTTTTCCATGTAAAGGATTATTTAATTTAAGATTCGGATTAATAATAGATTTAATAGTTGCAAAAATATCTAAGGAAATAACAGGTTTTTCAAAAACAGTATTTGGTTTTATTTTAACAGGCCAATGCATGACAAATGGAACTTTTAATCCCCCTTCATATAACTCGCCCTTATAACCTCTTAAAGGGTAATTATCAGATGAGTTAAATTTAGATCCCCCATTGTCTGATAAGAAATAAATGATAGTATTATCTAAAATTTTGTGGTGTTTTAACTTTTCTAAAATCCCACCTACTCCGTCGTCAACAGCACTAACCATTGCAGCATAAGTTTTTCTTCGCTTATCTTCTATTTTGTCATACCTGTCTAAGTATTTTTTTGTGGCCTGTAGTGGACCATGTGGAGCATTATATGCTAGATAAATAAAAAAAGGATTATCATTATTCCTATCAATAAAATTAATAGCTTCTCTTGAAAGTGCATCAGTTAGATATTCATTTTCCTCAACACGTTTGTTATTTCTTAATAGTTTTGTTCTGTAAGCATCACTTTGACTTTTTACCTCAGTTTCATCCTCTAATATCCATTCATCAGGAAAGTATCTATGACCACCTGTAAGAAATCCAAAAAATTCGTCAAAACCTCTATTTAGTGGTCTTAATGATTCGTGCGCTCCTAGGTGCCATTTACCAATTGCTGATGTTATGTAATTTTTTGATTTGAATAAATCTGCTAAGGTATATTCTGAAAGTTGAAGACCCATTTTAGGATCTTTTGGAGTATATAGAATATTTAATCCATAACCAAATTTATCTTGGTATCTACCCGTAATAATGCCTGCTCTACTTGGCGAGCACACAGGGTAAGAGACATATCCATTAGTAAAAGTTACTCCATTATTAGAAAGTATATCAATATTCGGAGTTCTTATGTCATTTGAACCATTGAAACCTACGTCATTATATCCAAGATCATCAACAAGTACAAGAATTACATTAGGAAGTGAATCATTTTTTGTTTCGCACCCGAATAATATAACTAGGAAAAAGAATAATTTTTTCATTAAGTTAGTGATGTTAGATTGAACTAATTTAAATTATTATTGTGAACATAAGATCATTCATTTTATTTGTTTTAATAGTTTTTTCCTGTGACACAGCTATTGAAAAACCTAATATTTTAATTATTTATGCTGATGACCTTGGCTATGGCGATGTATCTTCTTATGAATCAGGAACTTTACAGACTCCTAATATTGATAAAATAGCAAACAATGGAATTCGATTTACCAATGGATATGCAAGTTCAGCAACCTGTAGTCCTAGTAGATATGCTTTATTAACCGGGACATACCCGTGGAGAAATGAAAAGGCTCGGATAATCACTGGTGGAAACTTAATTATTAATCCAACTGAAATGACATTACCAAAAATGCTAAAATCTGAAGGATATCAAACTGGAATTGTAGGAAAATGGCATCTAGGTTTGGGTGACACAATCATTAACTATAATAAAATAATAAAACCTGGTCCAAATGAAGTAGGATTTGACTACAGCTATATTATGGCAGACACCCAAGATAGAGTTCCAACTGTCTATATTGAAAATGGGAATGTGGTAAACCTTGATCCGAATGATCCACTTGAGGTGAGATTTAAAGAAAATTTTGATGGTGAACCAACAGGAAAAGACAACCCAGAACTTCTTACAACAAAATGGCACCATGGTCACTTTAACTCTATTGTAAATGGAATTTCTCGCATTGGATTTATGAAAGGAGGTAAGTCTGCACTTTGGAGTGATATTGATATGGCAGATGAATTTTTAAATAAAGTAAAACAGTATATAGACAAAGTCAAAGATGAACCATTCTTTTTGTTTTATACCTTACAACAACCTCATGTTCCAAGAACACCACATCCAAGATTTGTAGGTTCATCTGGAATGGGCCCAAGAGGTGATGTAATTAAAGAAGCTGATTGGTGCATTGGTGAAATATATAATCATTTGGAAAAAAATAATTTATTAGAAAATACATTGATAATTATATCAAGTGATAATGGACCAGTTTTAAATGATGGTTATTATGATGATTCAGTTGAAAAAATCGGAGATCATACTCCATTTGGAATTCTCAGAGGAGGAAAATATAGCTTATTTGAAGCAGGGACTAAAGTTCCATTTATTACTTACTGGAAAAATAAAATTAAGCCTCAAGTATCAAATGAGATGGTAAGTCAAATAGATTATCTTAATTCGATTTCCTCTCTAATAGGATCTAAAATCAGATCAACTGACGGAGTTGATTTATCTAATGTATTTTTTAAAAATGAAGGATTAGGTAGAGATGATCTAGTTATAGAGGCTTCAAGAAGAACAGCTTACAGAAGTGGAGAATGGGTTATGATTCCTCCACACAAAGGTCCTACAATTCATTATAATGTGAATATTGAACTTGGGAATTCAGTTGACTATCAATTATACAACTTAAAAGACGATCCTTCTCAAAAAAACAATTTAGCTGAATCAAATACAGAAAAACTACAAGAAATGATAGAATCTTTTAAAAAGATTAAATCATAGTCTGTACTCGTGCTTGACCCAATCAACTTCCATTACCCACTCACCCTCCATAGGATTATCTGTAATCTTAGCGAAATTTAAAATAGCAAACATCGGCTCCGGATAATTATCACTTATTTTCCTTCAATAGGCATAGCGATCATAGCTGCGAAAGACGGAGAGCTTACAACCCAACCTATCTGAACTTCATTTAACTCAAATTCTGGACCTACAAAATTCATTACAACAGAGACAATTCCTGCATCGAATCCAAAAAGAAATCCACCTAATGAAACTATAAATGATAAGAACAAAACTTTATTATTCATTTTTGGTGTTATTTATAAAATTAATCATGTTTACACAGAAATATCTTTAAATAATTTTTAATGTTATAATACAGGTATTTAGTATTTTTACTTAAAATAACAACTTATGGTTTTTGATATTGAAATGATTAAAAAAGTTTATTCTTCAATGAAGGATAAAGTTGATATTGCAAAAAAAGTATGTAATCATCCTTTAACACTTTCTGAAAAAATATTGTACTCGCATTTGTGGAATAATCTAGAGAATCCCTTTGAAAGAGGAAATGATTATGTTGATTTTGCACCAGATAGAATCGCATGTCAAGATGCTACTGCACAAATGGCTTTACTTCAGTTTATGCAAGCTGGAAAAAATAAAGTTGCAGTTCCAACAACTGTTCATTGTGATCACTTAATTCAAGCAAAAATTGGTGCTGGTCCAGACTTACAGGAAGCTATAAATACTAGTAATGAAGTTTTTAATTTTTTAGAATCTGTTTCTAACAAGTATGGAATCGGGTTTTGGAAGCCAGGAGCAGGAATAATTCATCAAGTTGTTTTAGAAAACTATGCCTTTCCTGGTGGAATGATGATTGGAACCGACTCACACACTGTTAATGCAGGAGGACTAGGAATGATAGCAATAGGTGTTGGAGGAGCTGATGCGGTGGATGTGATGGCAGGAATGCCCTGGGAACTTAAATTCCCTAAATTAATTGGAGTTAAATTAACAGGAAAACTTTCAGGATGGACTGCTGCTAAAGATGTTATATTAAAAGTTGCAGGAATATTAACTGTTAAAGGAGGAACAGGTGCAATAATTGAATATTTTGGGTCAGGTGCTGAAAATTTATCTTGTACTGGTAAAGGTACAATTTGTAATATGGGTGCAGAAGTAGGTGCTACAACATCAACTTTTGGATACGATAAATCGATGGAAAAATACCTTAGAGCAACAGGAAGAAATGAAATTGCTGATGAGGCAAATAAAATTAAAGATTACTTAACTGGAGATCCTGAAGTTTATGCTGATCCGGAAAAATATTTTGATCAAGTTATAGAAATAAATCTCTCTGAGCTTGAGCCACATATCAATGGTCCTTTTTCACCAGATATTGCAACTCCTGTGAGTAAAATGTCTGAAACATTAGATAAAAATGATTGGCCCAGAAAGATAGAATGGGGACTCATAGGATCATGTACTAACTCATCTTATGAAGATCTTTCAAGAGCTTCATCAATTGCAGATCAAGCACTTCATAAAGAATTATCAACGAAAGCATTTTTTGGAATAAATCCTGGATCAGAACAGGTCAGATATACTGCTGAACGAGATGGTTTTTTGGATATATTTCAAAAACTTGATGCAAAAGTATTTACAAACGCATGCGGACCTTGTATAGGACAATGGGATAGAGCTGGTGCCGACAGACAAGAAAAAAATTCTATTATTCACTCTTTCAATAGAAACTTTGCTAAAAGAGCAGATGGTAATCCAAATACTCATGCTTTTGTAGCATCGCCAGAAATGGTAGCTGCAATTGCAATTTCAGGTGATTTAGGCTTTAATCCTAAAACAGATACCTTAGTCAATGATAAAGGTGTTGAAGTAAAACTCGACGAACCTACTGGTTGGGATTTACCACCTAAAGGATTTGAAGTAGACGACAAAGGTTATATTGAGCCTGATGATGATGGCTCTGGTGTTGAAGTTATCATTGATCCAAATTCAAAAAGATTAGAAAAACTAGAACCTTTTTTGCCTTGGGATGGCAAAAACATTATGGGTGCGAAACTGCTAATAAAAGCTTACGGAAAGTGTACTACAGATCATATATCAATGGCAGGTCCTTGGTTAAGGTACAGAGGTCACCTAGATAATATATCGAACAACTGTTTAATCGGAGCTGTAAATGCTTTCAATCAAAAAACAAACTTTATTAAGAATCAATTGACTGGTGAATATGGTGGTGTTCCTGATATTCAAAGAGAATATAAAAAGAATAATATTTCAACTGTGGTAGTAGGAGATCATAACTATGGAGAAGGATCTTCGAGAGAACATGCAGCGATGGAACCACGTCATCTTGGAGTTAAAGTTGTTATAGTTAAATCATTCGCTAGAATTCATGAAACAAACCTTAAAAAACAAGGTATGTTAGCCTTAACTTTTGATAATGAATCTGATTATGATTTAATTCAAGAGGATGATACACTTAATTTTACTGATTTAGATAACTTTAGTCCTGGAAATCAAATTACAGTTGAAATTATTCACAAAGATGGAAGTACTGATACTATCAAAACAAATCACACTTATAACTCACAACAAATCGATTGGTATAGAGAAGGTTCTGCACTTAATCTCATAAAAAAAGGGGCATAAAAGCCCCTTAGTTCTTGAGTTTTACTAAATTATTTATTCCATATCAGCAGACTGAGCAGCTTCCATTTCAGCAACTAATTTTGTAGGATCATAATATTCATATTCTGTTTGAATTTTACCTTCATCGTTCCATACATATACAACATGAACAGGAATTGTAATAGTCTCACCAGACATTTTTGAGGTTCCTAGCCAATTAAACCAAGCTGTTGTTACGCTTGCTGCATCATTAGCAGGACCTGCTGGGTAATTTGTTGATTCAACCCATGCCCCAATATCTTCTTTTCCCTCCTGAACCCAAGAGATGGAAATATTATCAAAAGTAGCATGTTGAGCTTCAAGTAATGGTCTAATTTCTTCGGATGATATTGGATCTTCTCCATTTATAAATATTTCTGCATCGTCAGCAGCAAGTGCTAATAAAGCGTCTAAATCATTATTTACATAATTCTGTAAATGCTCTCTAATTGTATTAGAGTTTTCATCATCAAATGTTACTTGAACACCTGTTGGTGCACAGCCTATAAATAAGGCTGCAAAAAATAATAGTATATAGTTTTTCATAATTTAATTTTTACTTGTTTCTAAATATTGTTGAATTTGAACATTCATTCCATTAACATCCATCCAGTCACTAAAACCAGATATTTTTCCATCATCACCAAATGTTATTAGTCCATACCATTTGTTACCTCCCTCAGCTCCAGTTTCTGTATGTTTCCATTTCCAAACTCCGTAAACTCTTAATCCATTTGGGTCAACAGTTGGAGTTGCGCTTGAATATAACGATCCCGACCAATATGCTGAATTTGCATTTGGATCAGCATCAGGGTTCATATTTGGACCCTCACCTTCCATAAATTTAACATCATCGAAGTTATCAAAATATCCTTGTACAGCAGATTTAAATCCATCATAGCCAATCAGTTGACCTCCATTATAATAAGGTGGACTCCATTGTACTGATTCCGAAACAACACTTAGGGTCATTTCCATATCTTCAGCTGCAAATCCTTCGCTAAAAGTTCTGAAGGATTCTATATGTTGTTCAAATTTAGCTTGATTTTCTTCTGAGACGGATATTGAACTATTGACGTCTGCACATGATACTATTATTAATAGACCAAATAGAAATAATAAATTTTTCATTTTTCTTAGTAAGATATCTAATTTATAAAAAAAATTGAAGATAATTTGAATTTAAATAATAAAGGAATTAATAACCCCACATATCAAGTTCAAAATCAAGAATTTCTTTTTTAATTCTTTCAGACTCAAGAATGATTCTGAGTTGGTGTTGCTGGTTTGTTTCCCCAGGTCTTTTTACGATATAATCTTTAATTTCTCTATCTCCATAGACGTTGTCATACTTGTATATGAAAGAACTAAATCTTCTATTAACTAAAAGATCATCAAATGAAATTCTATTATTATTGTTTTTATCGTTAAAAACTTGATGTTGGGCAAGAATTTTTCTGATTGATGGATACCATATCCAAAAATAACCTTGTTCCATACCAGCCTCTTTAAGATTTCTTCCGTAAGGTTGAATACCAAGTAATCTATACCTTAATTCAGAATGTAATTTATCAAAATACCATACACCCTTAATTCTGTAAGCTGTGATATCTGCAGATGAAGCAAATGATTGTGGTCTTGAATCACCTGGAACATATTTACTTCCGTAAAAATCTTTAATTTTTTCAACACCTATAATTCTATTTTTTTCTAAAAAGTTATCATTTCTAACATCAAAAACTTCTTTAATATTTCCATTTTCAATATTTTCTTTAATTACTTTCCAAAGTGATTTTCTAGTATCAGTATACTGCTCATCGTTTACTGGAAATAGCAAAGGAAAATTTAATCTTTCGTTAAGATCAATATATTCATAAACAACTTTAGACCATAAAATATCTTTCTCATCAATTTCAGGGTAGTCTAAAAATGATGGATTAATGTTTTCAATAGAACTAATAACTCCTATTTCTGAAGGATTTTTAGCATTTAAAAGATTCGACTGCGAATTAACCTCAACAGAGAAAAAAACTAATAACATTATTGAAAAAATTAATCTCATATTACTCCAAAGTTAAAACAAATGGTTCAACATTCGTTGAAGATATTAAATCTCCATCAATTTTAGTAGCCTTAAGTACAGTAATGGTTACACTCGATCCTCTAGAAGAACCTCTAATATCTCTTACTGCATCGTTGCTATTTTCAATTCTATTTCCTTGAACAGTTCTAGTAGGTAAATTTCCAACTGTAATTTGAAATGTCTCTACATTAATATCATAATCATATAAAAATCCAGCTGGCTTTTCTCCCCTAACAGTACCATAAATTAATGCATCTTTTGAAACTTTACTAGAATTGACATAATTAATGTCCTGTCCGCCAACTCTTTCAAAAATTGATCCTCTACCAGGGGGAGCATCCTCAACTCTAAAATTTAAAACACTTATTAAATTTTCTTCATTAGCTCTACCAGAAACAACAACATCCATACTATTAACTCCAGTATTTGGTGCTGCAAAATATCTACTACCAGATTTGATAATACTACCATTTCTTCCATTAACCCTAATGGATGTTAAATCAGCTATACCAGGAAATGCCACTTTAATTTCATTTCTTAATCCTATGTAAAATACTTGCATATTCAATGGGGATACAATTGCTTCATTAGGTTTTGGTATAACATAAAATTCAGTGTCCACTAAAAGACTATCGGTAGTTCCATTATTATCAAAAAATAAGTAACCAAAGATTTTTTTGATTCCAGGCGATGAAAATCGTTTATTTAACTTAATCTTACCGTCAACAACTTCCCACTCTGTTTCTTTTAATTGAATGTTATCAACCTTCAAATCAACTCTATCAGGCTTAAAACTTGAATCAGTATTTCCAACAACTACTTTGGCATCTACTGTGCTGTTAGTGTAGTAAGCTTGCTTATCTGTTTCAAGCAACGTACTTTTTGAATCAAAACTCAACTGACGATCTTTAGTTTTACTTACAAGAGAATTCAAAATTTCATATTCAACAGATCTAATATCAGATTGAATTTTTGTAAACTTTGATAATGATGCCACAAGTGGAAATTTTTCATAGTTATAATATAACCAATCTTGTTTTATCCCATCTCTATTAATAACTTGATTATCCTGAGGATAATTAAATCTTAATGAGAGATTTGAGAGTGCTGTAGAAAACCCATAATTAGATTGAACAGTTCGTGAATCTCTTGCTTTTATTGAATCTAAAATTGATTCAACCATGACTGGAAAGCCTTTAAAATATTCAATGAATTTTTGACCTTTGGGTGTGACACCGTCATTAATAAAGAAAATTTCATCAAGAAAATTACTTTTATCCATCACCTGATAATCTCTTCTCTCACTAACTTTTTCATTTCCGTTTTCATCAAGATATTCAATCTCAATCATGTAATTATTATCATCCAATCCAATTAAAGAGTCCTTAAGGCTTTGTATAAAATTAAAATAATCATCAGTAATTTCTTTTAGTTTAGGCAATTCTTCAGATGGAATTTTATAATAATCCTGATTGCTATTTTGGTTAATAATATTATACGCACTATCTATAGATGTTTTAAGTTCAGCGGTGGATTTTTCCATATCTTCACTCAATAAACCTAAAGTTGCTAAAACCTCTTTGCTTATTTGAAGAGCAAGCATGGCAATAAACACGAGATACATCATGTTTATCATATTCTGACGAAGCTTTTGACTTCTAGTTTGTTTTCCCGAAGATCCTGCCATGATACTATTTATTCATAGCACCAAGCATGGCCTCATACTTGGCGTTCAATTCTTTGACAGTATTTTTCATTTTTTGGAACTCGTCACCAAGTCCTTCAGGCATATTAACAGTTTCGAATGCTTCAACAGTTTCTTTTAGGTTATGAAGAACCTTGGCAACTTCTCGGATATTTGATGATGCAGACGATAAGCCTTTATTGAAATCATTTGTGTTTTTTTTCATGTCTACGGGTACTGTAATAGAAGCTGTTGCTTTGGAAGCATTTGAAATATTTGAGTTAAGTTCATTAAGGCCTTTAACAGTTCCATCTACAGCTTTTTGTAGAGCAGCTGTCTCAACTGCAATTGTACTAACAGTATCTTCTTCTTCATCTTTTTTACCTAGTAAAAAACCTTGTATTCCTGACAGAGCAAATATGCCTGCTTCCACAGATAATCCGACTATTAGCCAGGTATTAGCTGAAAATATTAAAGAACCATTTATAATTTTTAGTAATGCTCCTATAATTACAACGCCTGCACCTAATCCGAAAAGTAATTCAAAAACGTTATCTGGTAATATTTGTTTTTTCATAATTATTTTTAAAATATTTTATTAGGATTTCTTTGCCAACCAATATCTTCACCAAGATAACTTTGAACAGTCCTGAAACCTATGTACGATCTTTTCTTTTTTTGCATCTCATAATCTCTTGTTGAAACTTTTAAGTAATGAGCAACATCCTTCCACGAACCGCCTCTTACAACTTTAAGTTGATTTGAATCAGAACCTGCCAAATTTGGGTTCAATCCAGATACAAAATCATTTGAACTTTTTTCATAATTTGAATCAGTCCACTCTGAGACATTTCCTGACATGTTATATAATCCAAAATCATTTGGCCAATATGACTCAGCTTCGGCTGTATATAAAATCTGATCAGCAGTGTAATCACCTCTTTCAGGTTTGAAATTTGCTAAAAAACAACCCTTATCATCAGTAGTGTATGGACCTCCCCATGGATATTCAGCTCTTTCAATTCCTCCTCGAGCAGCGTATTCCCATTCAGCTTCAGTAGGAAGTCTATATCTACTTGATAATTCAGAGTTTTTTCTTTCATTTATTGTATGCTGATTATAATAAGCTGTTCTCCAATGAGCAAAAGCCTTAGCTTGTTCCCAAGAAACACCTACTACAGGATAATCAGCATACGCATCATGCCAAAAATAGTCGTTATGCATTGGTTCATTATAGCTATATTTAAAATCTTTGTACCAAACAGTTGTGTCAGGATAAACTTCAATAGATTCATATTCAGACCATTTATTTTTTTCAATATCAAATTCTCTAAAAGCATATTTAATTCTTTTTGTTTTAAATGCTCTTAGTCCATTTGGAGTAGAATCAGCTGGTGTAAAAAACCCTTCATAATCTTCAATTAAATCAGGGCCTATACCACCCTCAATTACTGCCGCATAATTTGCATCTAAATAATCAGATCTATCCCACTCAATATCAATATCCCAATTAATACGAAAAGTCGATTTATCCTCAATATCAAGGAAACCACGACCATTCTCTTCTAGGTAAATTTGATATGCACTCTTCTCGTCATCATCATCAAACCTATTGTAAACCGGCATAAACTCCCATAAAGGATCATCTTCATTGATATCATCTCCATTTCTAAAATATGCAGCTTCAGCTAATTCTTGTCTTACAATTGAATCTCTTACCCAGTTAACAAACTGCCTGTATTCACTATTTGTGATTTCAGTTTCGTCCATATAAAAAGCCTTTATCGAAACAGTCTTTAGTGATGGGTTTTGATCTAATGCTGCACTTGGATTCGAAGGACCCATTGTAAATGATCCAGAAGGTATTAAGATCATTCCCTCAGGCGGGGCAGAAGTAAACTTAGTTGATGTTGCACCAACAAGCTGGCCTCTATCACTTTTGGAACATGAGGTAAATAATATTACAGAAATTAGTATAAATATTCTCATTTATTAAATATAAATGTCGCAAAAATTGAACCTAAAATTATAGTTTTGGTTTAAATCATACAAACTTATTCCTCATTCTTTTCAAAATTCTGTCTGATATAGTACCCTGCTGACTTAATTTAAAATCATTTTTGGAGCATGGTATTAAGTTATTTTTCACACTTACAATTCTATCATCAACATACTCAACCCACCATCTTTTAGAAATATGACTTTTTAAAAATTTTAGATTATGTCCATCTATTTCTGTATGATAAATCTTAAACTCATCATGATTTTCAAAATCATCAATATATCTGGAATTAAAACCGTCAATAACATACCATATCATTTCTGAAACAATTGAGTAACATTCAAGGGTGTGAACAATATTATTTATTGTAGAAATTTTACAATCAATACTCTGACCCATAAATTTAGATATCAAGCATGCCTCATATGAATTAATACCATTTGGAGATGTAAGTTTGTAATTAATAACATTAGACTTTAAAGCTTCAACTGAAAAATTTATTATCTCTGAATTTCTGGTAATTGGTTCGATTTCATTTATATCATTTTTTAATTGACCTAAACTTAATATCTCAAAATTGAATTTATCAACTAGACTGATTTTTTTGGTATTATTTAAATGTTTCAAATACCCAATATTACTAAATGTCGATAACTTAATATTTTCATCAAGTATAATTCTAGACAAATAATTTGAAGATTCATTTTTATCAATACTTTCACCTATTCCTAAAAATTTATCAATTGAAACAACATCTGTAAAATCGTTTGATTTAAACGACTTACAGTAAACATCTATATCTGATTGTGATCCACCAATCATCAATGTATAAACACCTAAATTTGTAAGCTTTCGAATTATCTCTTGAATTCCAAATAGACTATCAGATTTACTATTACCTTGATTGAAAGCACCTAAATCAATCAATTTCAAACTCCAATTTCCAAACTCAAGAGAATATATTTTTTTTCTAAGATTTTCAATGTCTTTAATATCTCCTAAATAAAAAATTGCCAAATCATATGATGAAATTTCATCCAAGTCTGAAACATCAATATTATTGATATGAATTTTTTTTCCAAATGAAGAATGACTCAAGCCTTCATAAAATTTTATGAGATTTTCACTTGGGGAATTAAAATACTCTCGAATCAATTATGATTACTTTTTTAGTAGTTGCTCAGCTTTTTTTAGATCTATTGTCTTTGGATCAGTTTCTTTAGGGAGTTGAACTTTTTTTCTTCCTTTAATTACATAAAACCTACCCCATCTACCTTTTTCTACTCTAATATTTTTTTCATCAAAAGAGGTAATAATCTTTTCTTTGTCTTTTTTAATTTTTTGTTCAATAAGTTCAATACAATCTGATTCTGATAGATTATCAAAATCATAATTTTTATTTACATTAATAAATGTACCATTCCATTTAATAAATGGTCCAAACCTACCTTTACCTTTTGAAACACCATGGCCTTTATATTCAACAATAGGTTTATCACTTTCTCTTTTTTCAAGAATGAGTTTGACTGCAGAATCTAAATCAATTTCAAAAGGAGATTTTCCGCCAGGAATTGATATAAATTTTTTATCATGTTTAACATATGGTCCATATCTTCCAATATTTGCCTCGATTTTCTGATTTTCAAAATCTCCAAGATATATGGGCAAATCAAATAACTTGAGTGCCTCATCAAAACTTATTTTTGAAATTTGTTGATCAGGAAGCAGGCTTGCAAATATTGGTTTTTCTTCTTCATCAACTTTTCCAATTTGAGCAATTGGACCATATTTCCCAAGTTTTACACTAAGTTGTCTTCCAGATTTTGGATCATTTCCGAGGATTCTTTCACCAGTTTCTCTTTTAGCATTTTTTTGTACATCATTAACTTTTTCTATAAAAGGATTATAAAATAAATCAATAATTTTCTGCCAATCTTTATCTCCATTCGCAATGAGATCAAAGTCATTTTCAACTGAGGCTGTAAAATTGTAATCAACAATATTTTTAAAATTATTAGAAACAAATTCATTAACTAAAACACCAACCTCACTTGGCACTAATCTACCTTTGGTAGATCCATATTTTTCACTGATTTTAATATTTTGAATTTCATCAGAAATCACAATTTGTTTAATATCTCTTTTTATTCCTTCCGCATCACCTTTTGAAACATATTTTCTATTTATAATGGTTGAAATTGTAGGAGCATATGTAGACGGACGTCCAATACCTAACTCTTCTAGTTTCTTAACTAAAGTAGCTTCAGTAAATCGAAAGGGATATTTTGTATAAGATTGTGT
>CENP01075450.1_pt1 | contig 37645 bp, 37 predicted proteins | sample 361281 | NCBI WGS metagenome assembly CENP01 (sample SAMEA2591122, study PRJEB7988) | marine metagenome | biome: marine biome (ENVO:00000447); feature: deep chlorophyll maximum layer (ENVO:xxxxxxxx); material: saline water (ENVO:00002010), including plankton (ENVO:xxxxxxxx) | depth 70 m
AAAATTGCTTTTATTGGGAAAACAGGTAGTGGTAAAACAACAACAGCCAATCAAATACTTTGTCTTTTAAGACCCACTAATGGAAATTTACTTATTGATAATAAACCACTTAAATCATCTGAGATTCAAGCTTGGCAATCTCTTTGTTCCTATGTTCCACAATCAATAAATTTACTTAATAGCGATATATTATCTAATATCGCTTATGGTTTAAATGAAATTGAAATCGATGAAAAAAAAGTTTGGGAATCAATAAAAGCAGCTCAGATAGAAGAATTAATAAATGGCCTTCCTAAAAAACTAAAAACAAAAGTGGGTGAAAATGGAATTAGACTTTCAGGGGGACAAAGACAGAGGATAGCTATTGCAAGAGCATTTTACAGAAATTCAAAGATAATTGTAATGGATGAAGCTACTAGTGCATTAGATAATAAAACAGAGTCTAATCTTATAAAAGCCATAAGTAATTTAAATAAAGATTTTACCTTTATATTTATTGCTCACAGAATTTCAACAATTAGAGAATGTGATTGTATTTATGAATTCCGAAATGGAGAAATTGCAGAATTTGGAAATTATGATGAATTATTGGTAAAATCGCAGAGTTTTAGAGAAATAGTAAATAAAAATTCAATTAAAATATAAATAGGAAATGCGATCTAAATCTTTATAAACAAATAGTAATTTTAAAAATACTCAGATTATGTTCGAAAATCTATATAAATTATAAAAAAAATTAGTTTCTTGCATAAATTGAAAAAACCAAATTATGGTTATAAAAAAAAATTTTTTTTGCTAAATATTTTTAATATTTTTTGTAAAGAGATAAATATTCATTTTTCATTTTTTTTGTATTAAATAATTTCCTGTGTGTTAAAAAAGAATTATTTGAAATTTTTAATTTAAGATTTCTATTTTTCATCAATTTATCTATACAATTAATTGCTTCATTAATATCTCCCAATCTATAAAACAAGCCAGAAAAATTATTTTTTATTGTATCAACATTACCTGTTACTTTTGAAGCAACTATTGGTAATCCGATAGACATTGCTTCTAAAATGCTTATAGGATGACCTTCGTATAATGAAGTCGAAAGAAATAAATCTGCCTCATAAAGATATTTGAAGACATCTTTTTTATTTCCCAACAAATAAACATTTCTTATTTTTTGTGATTTTATATAATTTTTTGCTTTATCAAAAAGATATCCATTACCTAAAACAATAAAGTTGTAAATTTGTAAGTTTTTTGCAATATCAAAAATTTCAAAAATATTTTTTTGATCTACTAATCTACAAATGGAAAGGATGTTCTTCTTCTTATTTTTAATTCCAATTTTGAGATTATTTTTTTCTCGATTTAATTGTGTTCTAATCATTTTTTTAGAACTATTATTTATGATAAGATTTCTTTTTCCAATAAATATTTTCAAATTTATTGCTTGTAAGTTTTCACTTAAGGATACAAAAACTTTTTCATCATCAAGCCATCCAGTTAAATTTTCATAAAGTATATATAAATATTTTTTTAATCTATTCAAACAAGTTGCATGAATACCATGAAATGTGTATATAAGGGGTTTATTTAAAAAAATCTTGACTATTCTAGCTATTAAGCCAGCTCCTTTTCCATGAGCATGAATAATATTAATTGAATTTTTTTTAGAGAATAACACTAATCTTATAATATCCTGGGGCATGATTTTTCTTTCTGCAATCTCCAAATATTTTCCTCTTTCAAATCCCTCAATTGGGTTTCCAACCTTTGGCATTGCTAAATAAAAGTCAAATTCATCTTTTAAAATTTTTTTTAGTAAGAAAATATGTGAAGGTCCTCCACCAGTTTTAGAGGAAGCAGAAATTAGTAGTATTTTTGTTTTTGGTATATTCACTACTAATTATAAATTATTTACACTTTTTATAAATTTTTGTGCAAGTCGCATATGAATTTCTACAGCTGGAATCATATCTATATATTTAAATAATCCTGTTCTACCTATAAATGTTATGGAGTTTTGTTTTTTAGATAAGTCTTCATATGAACCAAAAATTTCTTTTGATTTTTTTGTCTGCACTGGATAATAATACTCCCCTGGATTGGCTTCAATAGAGCAGGGTTTCTCATAAGTTATCGTTTTTAAATTTCCTTTGAAATTATAAGAATTAGAAAACAAATTCCATTGTGTTTTTCTGGTATAAGGAGAATCATCAGTAAAGTTAATTACTGGAGCTTCAAGATCATTATCTTTCTCAAATCTATCTTCAAACAAAATAGATCTATATGGTAATCTACCAAATTGAAATTTAAAATATTCATCAATTGGTAGACTTAAAAAAGAATGAAAAAATTTCTGTTCCATCCCTTTACTAAAAGGAGTATTTAAATTAATTTCGATATTTTTGTGATTTAACATCTTTTTAACCATTTCTGTGTAACCAAACTTTGGTAAAGCTTGGTAATCATCATTAAAGTATCTACAATCATCGTTTGTTCTGACTGGTAATCTTGAACCTATACTTATTGATAATTGCTTAGGGTCAATTCCCCACATTTTTTTTGTATAGGGCCTAAAAAAAATATCTGCTAATTTATTACCTACGGTTGACTCAAAAAGTTCATCGGTATTTTTTGGGATCAAATCCCTATTTCTAATCTTATCAAGAAATTTTCTTGTAGATTTTTCATCATCAAAAGATCTTTCAAAAATATCCTCTATTGTTAATTTATTTACTGGCAAGGGTGTGGTTCTTCCATCATTTAGAAGAGCTCTAACCTTATGCTCATATTTAACCCATTCCGTAAACCTACTTAAAAATTTTAATGCAGCAGAATTTTTTCTACAGTGTAATAAATGGGGACCATATTTATGAATTCTTTCATTGTTTTGATTAATGAAATCGAATACATTACCAGCTAAATGGTTTCTTTTCTCAATAACTATTACTTTGAAAGAATTCTCAGCTAATATCCTGGCAATTGTAGAGCCAGCAAGACCCGCACCAACGATTAATATCTTGTTTCTTTTCAAACTATACATAATGTATAATATTTAAAATATCCTAATAATAACAGATGGATAAAGATCTTATTATTGCAAGATATAACGAAGACTTAAGCTGGTTAAAAGAATTTAAAGATTTTAAAATAATAGTTTACAACAAAGGCGATAAATTATCAGACAACCTATTTTACGAGGTTATAAATTTGGAAAATAAAGGGCGAGAATCTCATACATGGCTACATCACATTGTTAAAAATTATTATAATCTTAATGAAATTAGCGTTTTTCTTCAAGGTAAAATTGATGACTTAAATTGTATGGCATACAAAAACCCAAATGATTATTTAAAGAAGATAAATAAATACGGATTTAAAGCAAGTAGATATGGATTGCTTAGTCCTTTTCATTGGGATTGGAACATTAATATTGAAAAAGATATTAGATATAAAACTCAATGGGAAAATAATGAAATATCAAGATCTAGTATTGGATTCAGAAATTTTGCGAAAAAGTTGTTTCCTAATATTCCTTTATTCGTTGCTACTTCTTATAGCGGTTGTTTTGCTGTTAAAAGAGAAATAATTCAACAACATAATCTTGTTTTTTATCAAGAATTATTAGATATTCTTAGCAAAAATAAAAACCCAATAGAAGGTCATTATATGGAAAGACTATGGTGTTATATTTTCACTCAAAATAAACCTTTAATTGAATCTATTTTTGATGTTATTAAAACAAAGATAGAGCGTTCAAGATTTCTAAAAATTCATAAATAATTAAAATATTTTTTAAATATTAAAAACCTAAACTTAATCTAAAAACCCATTTAAGTTCATCAAAGCTATTTAACTTATAATTATCAATATGATCCGAAAGTTGAACAGCAAATGTACCTCTTAGTGGAATTTCATTAAATGGAATAATTGATGTTCCTAAAAGAAACCACTTACTATTATATTCAAAAAATGTTGAAAACTTATCGTTAAAAACTCTTGAAATTGAAAAAACTGGAGACCAGCATAAACTTCTTTGATGCAAGACCTCAGTACCTGATCCTCCAAATAAATCACTACAAAGAAACTTTATATTTCCCTCAGCCATTTTACCTGTTGCAAAACCAAAAGTATAAATATCTAAGGGAAATTTACCCTTTTCATTATTACTCCATAAAGCTTTAGAAAGAGTGAAATATATATCTCTTCCAGTATCAGTTACTCCGTCAAGATGTAGTAATTGTTCCGCTCCAAACGCGAAACCAGATGTTTGCGAAATTTTATGATCTATTCTAAAACCCAAAGATGCACCTTCACCAATTGAAGTTGATCCACCTGAATAACCTGACCCTTGGTAGAGACTTCTTATTCCATAATTAAATCCAAAACTTCTTTTATTACTGTTCCAAAATTGATAGTAAATTTGACCAACAGCATCACCTTGATTCCAACCTAAAAATTTCTCACCTTTTCTTCTTCTACTATGACCTCTTGTAGAGGTATCAAATTTATATTTATTACTCCATTTAAATCCTGGAGGAACTAGCCAAGAGATATCAGGACCTACAATTGAATTATCAAAAACAATTGATCTATTAAATGAGCTAATACCATTATTACTAAGTTTTTGATTTGAATTTTTTTTGTTAATAACTTCTTTAATTATTAAAAAACTGTTTGAATTATCTTTTATTTTTTCCCAAATAATTTCGTTTTTATATTTTTTTTCAAGATTAATTTTTCTCCAATTAATATTTGAATCAGGTTGGTCATTTTTCATATTATATTTTTTATTGTCATATTTAAAATTTTTAGTATCGGAGAGACTTTGTTTAAGAAAGATAACAGGGGAAAAAATCCAAAAACTTAATACTATAATTTTTAAATTTCTTATAAAAAACATATTTCTAAATTTAATAATGTAAAAAAATTTTTTTCATTTTATAAATCCTTAAGATTTATTCATTTATATAACCCTTAGATTTGCAAAAAATTTTCTTTAATTCTGCCTTTCTCTTTAATGGAAAAAAATGAATAACTTTTATAAATATAATTTTAAAAATACTATATATTATAAATGTTTAAAGACCAATATTGTTTTAAATAAGTATCAATTTATAAGTTAATATTAATAGTATTACTCAGAAATTAATAATAATGTCTAGTAGTCCAATTGTACCTCTAATTTTATGTGGAGGAAAAGGTACTAGACTTTGGCCTCTATCAAGGGCTAGTTACCCAAAACAATTTTTATCTATTGAAAAAGGAGAAAAATTAAGCTTATTACAAAAAACAATAAAAAGAATTCAGCCTTTAAAGAATCTTAAAAAGCCAATATTGGTTTGCAATGAAGAACATAGATTTATTGTTGCTGAACAAATGCGAGAACTAAATATTGATGATTTCATAATAATACTTGAACCCTTTGGGAGAAATACAGCACCTGCAATTACTATTGCCGCAATAAAGTCACTTGAGCTTGAGGAGGATCCAATATTATTAGTTTTATCTTCAGACCATGAAATAAAAAATATTGAAAAATTTTTAACTATCCTTAATGAAGGTTCAAAATACGCAGAACAAAATAAACTTGTAACTTTTGGCATTGTCCCAACATCACCTGACATTGGTTATGGATATATAAAAGCTTCAAAGCCTTTTTCCACTAATATAGAAGGTTTTGCCATTGAAAGTTTCTTAGAGAAACCTGACTTAAATACTGCAAAAAAATTAATTAAAGACAATAGATTTACTTGGAATAGTGGTATGTTTGTCTTTAAAGCAAAAGAGATAATTAAAGAGATAAATAAGTTTACCCCGGATATTTTTTTTTCTTGTAAAAAAGCTTTAAATAATAGTGTACTTGATCTTGATTTTCAAAGATTGGAAAAAGATTCATTTGAAAAATGTAATAACATATCAATTGATATAGCTGTAATGGAAAAGACATCCAAAGGGATTGTAATTCCTTTAGATGTTGGATGGAGTGACATAGGAAGTTGGGAAGCAGTGTGGGAAACTTCAAAAAAAGACCCGAATGGAAACTTTACAGATGGAAAAGTTGTATTAGAAAATACAAAAAATTCTTATCTTAGAAGTGAGGAAAGGTTAATAGTAGGGGTCGACTTAGATGATTTAATTATCGTAGAAACAAGAGATGCGATATTAATATCTAATAAAAAGTCATCTCAAAAAGTAAAAAATATAGTAAACACTTTAAAAAAAAGTAAAATACCTGAATGTGATACGCATGCAAAGATTTATAGACCATGGGGACATTACCTTTCTTTAGTACAGGCAAATCGATGGCAAGTAAAATTAATTTCAGTTAAGCCAGGAGAAAAATTATCTCTGCAGATGCACCATCATAGGTCAGAACATTGGGTAGTTGTAAGTGGCGCTGCGAAAGTAGAAGTAGCTGAAAAAATAGAAGTATTAACTGAAAATCAAAGTGTTTATATACCCTTAGGATCAAAACATAGATTATCTAATCCAGGGAAGATCCCATTAATACTTATTGAAGTGCAAAGTGGATCTTATGTAGGTGAAGATGATATTGTTAGATTTGAAGACATTTATGGTCGTTCTAATTGAAATTACACATTACGAGAAAACTAATTGCAGTTAATGTGTTATTGATAAAATTAAGGTCAATTTGAATGAAATTTAATGACATTTGAAATTAAAAATATTTGTTGTATTGGAGCGGGATATGTTGGAGGACCCACTATGTCGGTAATAGCTGATAAGTGTCCTAATATTAACATTAATGTTGTTGATAAAAGTCCTGAAAGAATTGCGTTATGGAATAGTTCAAACCTAGAATTACTTCCTATTTACGAGCCCGGTTTAGATAAGATAATTGCAAGATGCAGAGATAAAAATTTAACATTCTCTACAAAGATAAAAGAAAAAATATCTGCGGCTGACATGATTTTCATATCAGTAAATACTCCAACCAAAACAAAGGGTATTGGAGCAGGACAAGCAAGTGATCTCAAATGGGTTGAAGCATGTGCAAGAGAAGTTGCATTGTCGGCTAAAGGTCATACAATAGTCGTTGAAAAAAGTACTCTTCCGGTAAAAACTGCTGAAGTAATAAAAACTATATTAGAGGCTTCTCAACCAAATTCAAATGAATTAAAAAAAACATTTGATGTTTTATCTAATCCAGAATTTTTAGCAGAAGGTTCTGCTATAAGTGATCTGGAGAGTCCTGATAGAGTTTTAATTGGAGGCGAAAGTAATGATGCAATTATTGCTTTGAGTAATATTTATAGAAATTGGGTTCCAACAGAAAAAATATTACATACAAATATTTGGAGCAGTGAATTATCTAAACTTACAGCGAATGCATTCTTAGCTCAAAGAATAAGCTCTATTAATTCAATTAGCGCTTTATGCGAATCAACAGGCGCTGATATTAGAGAGGTGGCAAGAGCTATTGGTCTTGATAGTCGAATAGGCTCAAAGTTTCTAAATTGTGGACCGGGATTTGGCGGAAGTTGCTTTAAAAAAGATATTTTAAATCTTGTTTATCTTTCAAGATATTACAACTTAAATGAGGTTGCAGATTTCTGGGAAAGTGTAGTGAAATTAAATAATTGGCATCAACATAGATTGTCTGAGTTAATAATACAAAATCTATTTAAAACTGTTTGTGGGAAAAAGATATGCATCTTAGGATTTGCATTTAAGGCTAATACAAACGATACAAGAGAAACCGCTGCAATAAAAATATGCAAAGATCTTTTAGAGGAAGGTGCATTTCTTTGTATAAATGATCCCAAAGTTAGTAAAGAACAAATACATAATGATTTAGGATTAGAATCATTAAAATCTCTTACTAACTATTCCAAAAGAGATGATTTTTTTAATTTTGAAGGGCAATGGATTTTTGAAGATTCAATTTACAAAGCTATAGAAAATTCAGATGCAGTAGTTATTCTTACAGAATGGGATGAATACAAAAAAATAAATTGGTCTAAGGTAGCAAAAATTATGAGAAAACCTTCTTGGATATTTGATGCCAGATCAATATTAGAGTCAAAAGAAATAATTTCGCATGGACTACTTTTTTGGAGGATAGGTGATGGCTCTCTGAATGTGTAGTTTTAAAAAATTACTCTTCGTATCCATTTGGATTAAGACATCGCCATCTCCACCCATCTTTACACATATCTTTTAAGTTTCTTTTAGGTCTCCAATTTAATAGAGAAATAGCTTTTTGATTATCAGCAACTATTGTTGCAACATCCCCTGGTCGTCTATCAATAAATTCATATTGGACATCGCATTTATTAACTTCTTTGAATGTTTCCACAAGTTCCAAAACACTCGTCCCAATGCCTGTACCAATATTGAGATTTAACAAAATGGGGGGGTTTTCGAATAAATAATTTATTGCAGAAGTATGCGCTTCAGCTAAATCCATAACATGTATATAATCTCTAACACCAGTGCCATCAGAAGTAGGCCAATCATTTCCATAAATATTTAATTTTTTATATTTACCAGCTGCAACAAGACAAATATAAGGGAAAAGATTATTAGGCTTATTAATTGGTTCTTCTCCTATTAATCCACTGTAATGAGCTCCAATAGGATTGAAGTATCTTAAATTAGCTACTTTTATATTACTATTAGAACTTCTAAAAATTCCATCAAGAATATATTCAATTGTTGCTTTTGTTTGGCCATAGGGATTTAAAGGTTTGATTTCAAAAGACTCCTTTATAGGACTAATTTCGGAGCTGCCATAAACTGTAGCACTACTACTAAAAACAATTATCTCACAATTAAAAAGCTCCATTACCTTTATAAGAGTTAAGGTTCCACAAACATTATTATCCCAATACATTAATGGATATTTTGTAGATTCTTCCACAGATTTTAATCCTGCAAAATGTATAACTCCATCAATTTGATAACCATTATTTAAAGATTTAAGAAATACTTTTTTCAAAAATTTCTCATCTCTTATATCACCTTGATGAAAAATAATTTCTTCCATAACTTCTTTATTTTGATCAAAGATTTTTTTGATCATTTTTAAAGATAATTTTGAACTATTTACATTTGAATCAACAACAATAATTTTATATTTGTTTTTTAATAAACAAAAACATGTATGACTGCCAATAAAACCCGAACCCCCAGTAACAAGAATAGTTTTCATTTTTTTATATAGTAATTCAGATACCATTTTACAAATGAAGATACTCCATCCTCTAAATTTGTTTTTGGTTTAAAACCAGTCCAATCATAAATTTTGGAATTATCAGCCTCAGTTTCTTCTACATCTCCTGGTTGAATTGGCATAAATTCTTTTATGGCATTAATCCCGATTTGATTTTCTAAAATTTCTATAAATCTTAAAAGATTCGTTGGTTTTCCATTGCCTACATTAAAAATTCTATGAGGAGCAAAGGAGGTAGATGGGGATGGATTTGACTTATCAAAATTACTATCTTTAGTAGAGGGTTTTTTGCAGCATCTAAAGATTATCTCAACAACATCATCTATGTAAGTAAAATCTCTTTTCATTTTTCCATAATTAAATACTTTTATCGGTTTTCTATCAAGAATTGATTTAGCAAAAATCATAGGGGCCATATCTGGTCTACCCCAAGGTCCATATACTGTGAAAAATCTTAATCCTGTAGCAGGCAAGTTATATAGATGACTATAAGAATGTGCAATCAATTCATTAGATATTTTCGTAGATGCATATAAGCTGACCGGATGATTAGCAAAGTTATCTTCAGAAAAAGGGAATTGTTTTGTACCTCCATAAACTGAACTACTGGAAGCATAAATTAAATTTTCAACATTAAAATTTCTACAACACTCTAATAAATTAAAAAAACCAACAATATTACTTTTTATATAAGGTTCAGGATTTTCAATAGAATATCTCACACCAGCTTGAGCTGCTAAATTAACTACTATGTTAGGTTTATGTTTTAAAAAAACAAATTCAAGCGAAGACTTATCCTCAAGGTCTATTTTTTCAAAAATCCATTTCTTATTATCCTTAAATATTTGATTTAAATTTTTTAATCTATCTTTTTTGAGATTTTGATCATAGTAGTCATTAATATTATCAATCCCAATTATAAAATCATCATTTAATATAAATTTCCTTACCAAGGCAGAACCAATAAAACCTGCTGCTCCAGTTATTAAAATTTTATTTTTAACGGGATTCATCATTTTTGAATTATATTTTTTTATTTACTTAAATTATCAAGAAACTTTATAAGATTTAAATAAATATTTTTATATTTTACAAATTAATTAATTTGCAATTTAGAATTATTTTAATTTTCCAAAAAATAATTTTTTACTTTTATTTATACTCCCAAGAAATTTTTTTACCCATAAATATTTAAATATATTTAAAAAGATAAATTTGATAATTTTATTTAATTAAAAAAAACCGTCCTTTATTATATTATATTTACTATATCGTTTGAATTTGATAAATTTATTAAAAATGGAAATAGATTATTAAAAATTATTCTAATACAAATTAAGTATATTCTAAAATGAAAGAACAAATTAAGAAAGCTTTAATAACTGGCATCACTGGGCAAGACGGTAGCTACTTAGCTGAGTTATTACTAAGTAAAGGGTATGAGGTTCATGGAATAAAGAGAAGAGCTAGTAGCTTTAACACCTCAAGGATTGATCATTTATACCAAGATCCTCATGATATAAGTGCAAAGCTAATTCTTCATTATGGAGATTTAACAGATAGTTCTAATATTTTAAAAATAATCGAGAAAATTAAACCAGATGAAATTTATAATTTAGCCGCTCAAAGTCATGTTGCTGTAAGTTTTGAATCACCTGAATACACAGCAAATTGTGATGCTATTGGGACACTTAGAATTCTGGAAGCCGTAAAAATTCTTAATCTTTCAAAGTTTACGAAAGTATACCAAGCAAGCACAAGTGAACTTTACGGATTAATTCAAGAAACTCCTCAATCAGAGAAAACACCCTTTTATCCTAGAAGTCCTTATGCAGTAGCTAAACTTTATGCTTATTGGATAACAGTTAACTATAGAGAAGCATATGATATTTATGCATGTAATGGAATACTTTTTAACCATGAAAGTCCTAGGAGAGGAGAAACCTTTGTTACGAGAAAAATAACAAGAGGTCTTTCAAGAATAGATGCGGGTTTAGAGAGTTGTATATTTATGGGAAATTTAGATTCTAAAAGAGATTGGGGTCATGCTAGAGACTATGTTGAAATGCAATGGTTAATGCTTCAACAAGAAAAGCCCGAAGATTTTGTAATTTCAACAGGAAGAATGGAAACAGTTAGAAATTTCATTGAAATGACAGCTAAAAAACTTAATTGGAATAATGAAAACTCAGAAAATGGAATAATTTGGGAAGGTGAAGGTATTAATGAAGTAGGTAGAAGAGCAGATACCAAAGAAATTGTCATAAAGGTAGATAAAAGATATTTTAGACCTACTGAAGTCAATGAATTATTGGGAGACTCATCTAAAGCATTCAAGAAACTTGGCTGGGAGCCCAAAACTACATTAGAAGAGTTAGTTGAAGAAATGGTTGCCTTTGATAAAGAAGAGGCAATCAAAGAATCATTTTTAAATAAAGAGGGTTTTAAAGTACACTCCTCTATTGAGTCAATTCCATTCAATCCATAAAAATAATTGGCAAATAAAATAACTGAAAAAGATAAGATATTAGTAGCCGGATCAAGAGGTATGGCTGGAAGCGCAATATGTAGAAGTCTATTTAAAAAGGGTTATGGCAATACTATTAAAAGTGGGGGATTACTATTGCCTACAAGAAATGAACTTAATTTACTAAACTTTTCTGAAGTGGTTAAGTGGTTTGATACCAATAGGCCTGAAATTGTAATAATTGCTGCTGCAAAGGTTGGAGGCATTTATGCTAACTCGAAATATCCTACAGAGTTTATACTTGAAAACCTCAAAATACAAAATAACTTAATTGAGGCATCATGGAAATTTGGTGTTAAAAGATTAGTTTTTTTAGGAAGTAGCTGTATCTATCCCAAACATTCCATCCAGCCAATTAAAGAAGAATATCTTTTACAAGGAGGATTGGAGCCAACTAATGAACCTTATGCCATTGCAAAAATAACGGGCATAAAACTTTGTCAATATTTAAGGCAGCAGTATGGCTTCGATGCAATATCGTTGATGCCCACAAATCTTTATGGACCAAATGACAATTATCATCATGAAAATAGTCATGTTGTTGCAGCTCTTATAAAAAAATTTGCAGAAGCCAAGAAAAATTCATATCCTTCAGTAATATGTTGGGGAACTGGGGAACCTCTTAGAGAATTTATGCACGTTGATGATTTAGGAGATGCAGTTGTTTTTGTTTTAGAAAATTGGTTCCCAAGCTTAAATCAAAACTCTATAAATTTTAATGATGATTCAATTTATTATTTAAATGTAGGAACTGGTAAAGATATAAAAATAAAAAAATTAGCAGAAATTATAGCTTCTGCATTAAATTATAAAGGAGAGATTGTTTGGGATACCAGTAAACCTGATGGGACTCCGAGAAAACAACTAGATATTTCAAAAATTAAAAAATTGGGATGGAAACCAAAAATTGAATTAATAGATGGAATAACTCAGACAGCAAAGAGTTATTTTTCCAAGATTTAAAGCTTTTTAATAGCTAATTCTTAATTCTTTTTTATTTATTAATGAGAATTATTTCTGCTAAAAATTTTTTAAATTCGTCAATTATTTTGTTTAACGAAAAAACTTTTACATAATTTAAAGATATCTATATTTAAAGATATCTATATTTATAGTTCTTATTATAAAATTCTTTCATCTTTATAAAATTTACATTAAAATTTTCTATTAAGTCATTTAAGATTTTTTATCTTATCAATATTCTTAGATTTTGTTATTTGGAATAAGGCCTAAATTTACTAAATCAAAACCTTTTACTCTCGTAATCAGAAATATTATCCCATTAAGTTATTATTAATTTGGCTTTATAAAAAAATCATGGAATCCAGCTCCCAGAGAAAAGGAATAATTCTTGCAGGAGGTAAAGGCACGAGATTAAACCCCATAACTAAAGCTATAAGTAAGCAACTTATGCCAATCTATGATAAGCCAATGATATATTACCCTTTATCAACTTTGATGTTAATGGGCATTAAGGATATCCTAATAATTACTACCCCACAAGATATAGAAAGCTTCAGAAATTTACTTAGTAATGGAAATTTATGGGGAATTAATATTGAATATGCCATTCAAGAAAATCCAGATGGTTTAGCTCAAGCTTTTATTATAGGTGAGAAGTTTATAAACAATAGTCCTGTTGCCTTGATTCTTGGTGATAACATTTTTTATGGCGACGAAATGATTGAGAAAATTAAAAAATGTAATTTAGATTATGAAAAATCAACCATTTTTGCATATCCAGTTAAAGATCCAAGTAGATATGGAGTAGTAGAAATAAATGAGAAAAACGAGGTAATTGGAATTCAAGAAAAACCTTCAAATCCAAAAAGCAGATTTGCTGTAACAGGAGTTTATTTATATGATAAAAGTGTTGTAGAGAAAGCAAAAAATTTGAAACCTTCAAAAAGAGGGGAACTTGAAATAACAGATTTAAATAATGAATATTTAAAATGCAAGGAATTGAATTTAGAGTTATTTGGTAGGGGTACAGCTTGGTTAGATACTGGGACATTTGATTCTCTTTACGAAGCTTGCGGATTTATCCAAACTTTAGAGAAAAGACAAGGTTTTAAAGTAGGCTGTCCTGAAGAGGTTGCCTGGAGAAAAGGATGGATTTCTAACGAAGAATTAAAAGTTCAAGGTTTAAAATATAAAAATAGTGGTTATGGTGACTATCTATCCGACTTACTAAAATTTTAAAATAGAAAAATAAAATTTATGAAAATAAAACAACTAGAAAATAAAGATGGAATAATTATTGAGGATCTATTTCTTATAGAACCGGAAATTTTTAGAGATAGTAGAGGTTTTTTTTATGAGAGTTGGAATCAAAAAAAATTTAATAATTTAGTTGGGAAAGAAACTAAATTTGTTCAAGATAATAAGTCTTTCTCAAGTAAGGGGGTATTAAGAGGACTACATTATCAAAAAAATCCATTTGCTCAGGGTAAATTAGTAAGTTGTGATTTTGGTGAGATTTATGACGTTGCTGTAGATATTAGAAAAGGTTCTCCTACATTTGGAACTTGGACTTCTGCATATCTAACTTCGAATAATAAAAATCAATTATGGATACCTTGCGGATTCGCTCATGGTTTTTTAGCTATTACTGATTCTGTTCAAGTTTCGTATAAGACAACAGAATATTGGGAAAAGGCATCTGAAATTACAATATTATGGAATGATCCCAATTTATCGATTGATTGGCCAATTTCTAAATTTAATTTAAATACCTCTGATAAAGATTCTAATGGGTTAATACTATCCAAAATTCTAGAAGAGAATTTATTATGAAAAAAATTCTTATTACTGGTGCCAATGGACAACTCGGTAGAAGATTGGTAAAAGAATTTACTAGAAAATTAATAAAAAAGGAATCTGAATTTCAAATAATTGCGAAAAATAAAGAGCAATTTAATTTGGCGGAGGAATCAATTTGTGAAAAAATTATATTTGATTATGAACCTGAATGGGTTATTAATGCAGCAGCCTATACGAATGTAGATAAAGCCGAAAAAGAATTTGACATTGCTTACAAAACAAACGCTGAGGGGCCCAAATATATCTCCAAGGCGCTTTTAAAAACAGGAGGCAAACTTCTTCATATTAGCACTGATTATGTTTTCGATGGTTTGCAATCCTATCCATACAAAACTTATTCTCCAAGAATGCCAATAAATGCTTATGGGAAAACAAAAGAAGAAGGAGAAAAAGCTATAGAAGATATATTGATTTCAGAAAATAGAGCAAAAATACTAAGGACTAGTTGGTTATTAGGTCCAGAAGGCAATAATTTTTTAACAAAAATGATTCAATTAATTCAAAATAAAAACTCTTTAAAAATAGTAGAAGACCAAGTAAGTTCTCCAACTACAACAAAATCTTTATCCAGAGCATGTCTTCAAATTGTCTTTAATGAAAAGTATCTTAATAACAATCAAAACATAATGCATTGGTCTGATTCAGGTATAGCAAGCTGGTATGATGTAACAAAATATATATATAAATACTGTACTTCAAAAAAATTTTTTGATTCTTATTGTAATATTGAACCAATTTCTTCAAAGGATTATCCTAGCCCAGCAAAAAGACCAAATTTCTCAAAGTTAGATTGCACTTCTACCATTGAATCTCTTGGATTGAAACAGACTTATTGGCAAGAATCGATAGAACAAGCAATAGAAGAAATACAAATTTAAAGTTTAAAAATGTCATTTCTAGGAGATAAAAAAAGAATTCTTGTTACAGGAGGGAGTGGTTTTATTGGTGGGGAAGTTATTAGAAAACTTCTTTCTGAAAAAGATTTGTGCCTTTATAATTTGGATAAATATAGCTATGCAAGTGATAATACAAGTATTAACCAAAAATTATCAGCACTAGAAGAAAATAATAATAAGTACACATTTATGAAGGTTGATTTAGCAGATAAGACCGCTACTGCAGAAGCTATCGACTTTACTAAACCTGACTTAATTCTTCATTTAGCAGCTGAAAGTCATGTTGATAGATCAATTGATAATTCTGACCCTTTCATAAGAAGTAACATCATGGGTACATACAATATATTGGAATCAGTTAGAGGATTTTGGGGCGGACTTAATATTGAAAAAAAAGAAAATTTTAAATTTATACACATTAGCACTGATGAAGTATTTGGGTCATTAGGAGAAGAGGGTAGTTTTGACGAGGGGACGGCATATTCTCCAAGAAGCCCATATTCGGCCAGCAAAGCCTCAAGCGACCATCTAGTATCAGCATGGCAACATACTTATAATCTTCCAACCTTAATCACAAATTGTAGTAATAACTTCGGTCCTTGGCAATTTCCTGAAAAGCTCATACCACTAGTAATCAACAAAGCAATTAGAAAAGAACAAATTCCAATCTATGGAGATGGAATGAATATTAGGGATTGGTTATATGTTGAAGATCATGTAAATGCAATCTTTAGGGTTGCTAATTTAGGGATTCCCGGAGAAAGATATTGCATAGGAGGAAATAATGAAAAAAGAAATATTGATTTAGTTAAGGAAATATGTCAAATCTTAGATAAAAAAATTCCTAGTAACTATAAATTCGAAACACTAATAGAATTCGTTAAAGATAGGCCAGGTCATGATGCCAGATATGCCATAAATTCCAAAAATATAAAGGAGAAATTAGATTGGTCACCAAAGTTTTCATTTGGTGAAGGGCTATCAAAAACAATTGATTGGTATTTGGAAAACCAAAACTGGTGTAAGAATATACTAAAAAAATCGAATTACAATTCAGAAAGAATTGGCATATGCGATACTTAGTAAAAAAAATATCTAAATTCTTATGTCACTAAACAAGGTAAAACATAAATGTAAAATGTGTAATTCATACTCTTGTCAAAAAGTTTGCGAATTTTTAGTCCTTAGTAAATATAAAAGTAATTTAATAAAATGTAATAAATGCAATTTTAATTGGCTCACCAACTCACAAAGATGGTTAGAAGAAGCATATGATGAATCAATTTGCATAACTGATACTGGCATCGTAAGTAGATCAATCTTCATGTCTAAATTTGCGATTTTATTTCTATTTTTCAGTAAGATTCATAACAAAATACTTGATTGGGGCGCTGGCAGTGGTCTTTTTGTTAGGCTTTTAAGAGATCAAGGATTCTCATGTGTTGGATACGAACCATATGGCCCTTCACAATTAGCTGCAGCATTCTGTTATAAAAAAAATCCTCTTAAAAAAAGTTATAATTACAATATAGTTTTTGCTACTGAAGTATTAGAACATATAAATGAACCAAGAAAATTAATGGATAATATCCTTGATAATACTCAAAATTTTATTTTTACAACGCAACTAATATCTAAAAATCAAAATATGAAAAAATGGTGGTATGTATCAAATGATTTAGGCCAACATATAAGTTTTCAGTCTAGAAGAAGTCTTCAAATATTTTGCAAATCCAGAAACCTTTATTATTCATTTAATACAAAATTAGGTATTCATATAATTACTAAAAAAAGATACAGTAAGGCATTATTCAAAATTCTTTTAGGCAAAAAAAGAGTCCAAATTTTATCTATATTTGTGTCAATTATTCAGAAAATAATTAATAAAAATTGCAGCGTCCAGAAAGATTTTGAAATTTGTACTAATAAAATCAAAAATTAATATTTATCGTATAATAAATACATGTTAAAAAGATTTAATACTCAAAAAATAATTTATATTCTTAAAAAATCAGGAATTAAAAAATATTATATTCCAGTAATTGTAGTAAGCTTATTATCTAGCTTTTCTGAACTATTTCTTGCTTATTCTACAAGTTCTCTTTTTACAGAAAAATTTAATTCTCCTTTCTTACTTTTTTTTAAATCCTTCTTTTTATTTAGAAACCTTAGCAGCGAATACATATTAATAATATTTACTATAGGGGCTGTTTTTCTTAATTTTATTAACAGGTTAATTTGGCTCGCATACATAAATTATGCTTGGTTTAGATTATCCACAACTTTAAATAAAAAAGTCTGCGAGAATTTAATAAATCAAGACTTCAATTTATTTAAAAGTAAGAAGACGGGCGAATTGTCAAATATTCTGAATTCTCAATCTACTTCTATAAGTGGAGATTTCTTATACCCAATGGTTGCGTTTTTACAACCTCTTGCTTCAATTATATTTGTATTAGGTTATGGATTAATAGTTGAAACAAAGATTACATCAACAATACTCATCACAGTAGGCAGTGTTTATTTATCAATACTATTTTTAAGTAGAAGATATTTTACAAAATTCTCTAAGATAATACAAAATTCTCAGCAAGAAATACAATCCTTCTCTAACTCTGGTTTAAACAGTATAAAAGAAATAAAAGCTTCTCAGAGAGAGTCAGAATTTCTTGAAAAATATACTTATTATGATTCCCACTATAGAAAGTCTCAGGGGATAGGAAGGTTCGCTCAACTTTCGCCAAAAACAATTATTGAAACATCTGGACTTTTAATAATATTATTAATCATTCTAATTAATTATAAAAGCGGTAATGGATTTGTTATTTCTGCTTCTGAGATAGTTTTGTTAGCAATTATTTTCAAATCTATCCTCACAAATGTGCAAGCAATCTATACAATACTTGCTCAAATAGGACTAACAACTGCAGCAGTAAATCAAGTTTATAATCTTTTGACCAATAGTAAAGCAATAAAATCAAATAAAATTTCAACAAATATATTAAATCCCGAAATCATTTATAAATCTGGGAACAATTTTTCTCTTGTTATTAAAGCTGAAAAAATTAAATTATCTAATAATGATTTTTTTAAAACGAATAATTCTATATTTAGTAATGGTCGAATAATAGGCATTGTTGGACCCAGTGGGAGAGGAAAGACTACTTATATGGATTTTTTATCTGGATTATATACTAATCTCAAAATCAAAAATATAGAAAATTCTCATATTTTTTATCTGACACAATTTACTTATATTAATGATATCACTATTAATTCATATCTAGAAATTACAACTAATAATAAAAAAAGAGTTAAAAAGTATAATTATTATAAATTATTTCAACGACTAAAATTAGTTGATACAGAGCAAGATTTTAACGAAATGCTTAATACGAGAGTATCCTATAGTGCAAGTAAACTCTCAGGCGGTCAATTAAAAAGATTAGCATTAATCAAAGCCGTCTGTTCTGGGGCGAGAATTTTATTATTAGACGAATTTACAAGTGGTCTTAATAAAGAATTGGAGTTAGAAGCATTAAAAATAATAAAAGAATTCGTTAATCAACAAAATCTGGTTGTTTTAATTTCGCATAATGAAACTGTAAATTCTTTTTGTGATAATTTAATTGATATTAGTGATCTGACAAAATATTACAGAAATCAGAAAGATTCTTTATTGAGCCAAAATACTATAAAATAGTAGCTGAGTTTTATAAAAAATTGGAAATATATAACTCTCTCACAAAATTATGCCTAATAACAGCTCTTAAAGTCAGTGTTGAGGATGTTAATTGCGATTGTGATGAGAATGCGCTATTAAAACTAGCAAATAGTTTTTTAAAAACAAATTTTACAAGTTTTGAACTTTCAAAAAATGATTTGAATGAATTTGATAATTTTTTAAATCAATTTCTTACTTATGAAAAAAAGGAATCTGCATTCTCTGATAATACATTATATGTACCAAACCTAAATACAATTTCTACTATTGCAGATCGTATAAGCATTGAGTGTGTTAAGTTATCACATGCAATGTGTAAATTAAGTATTCAAGAAATGAATTTTGAAGATTACGATGTTGTACTTAATACTCAAAAAGCGATTTTAGAAGTTCTTTCCACAGAATTTGCAGAAATAATAAAAAATGTGATTTGCTCAAAAAAATACGAATTTATTACTGAATACAGGACTTTCAAATGAACTTTTCAAATTTAATTATCAATCTCACAGTTGCAAATAGGTTGACAGGTATTTACGATAACCTGAGAAACGAAGAGTGCAAAAAAGAAATAGATCAAGTTGATCATAAATTTATTTACATGACAGAAAAAAAATCTAGAAAAAATGTTGAGCTTAGAGCACTGTATAGAACCGAAATAGACAAATTTATTAATGATTTAATAAATGAATGAGATTATTATCGGCCCTTTTTTAGGAGAACTGGGTTGGGAAACATTATATTGGAGTGGAATATGCAATCAATATATTAATAAATTTGATTTCTCAGAGATTTATGTAATTTGCATAAAAGGTCATGAAGGATTTTATCCTTATGCCAAGAATTTTTTTTATTTACCAGATAAATATGTCCCTCCAGCAGTTTCACAAAATGCATACATCTTAGATAATTGGATAAATGGCTATCCTGGGCAAGCAACTAAGAAAATTAATTTAATTCGTTCATTAAGAACTAGTATCAGAAACTTATCATTTAAAAAAATCTATCAAGAAAAACCTTACCTTTCAGGACGAGATTTATATGATGAAATTAATTCTTGGTTGAGTGATCTTCTTTCAAGAAATAATCTTAAAGACTGCAAACACTTAAATCCACTTAATGAATCATGTATAGATGAAATTGGATTAGGTACTAAAAATATAAGTGGAATTCCTAAAATTATAAGACCATCAATATTTAGATCTTATGGTTTTAGTCCTTATATTGATAAAAAACTCATACCAAAAGATATCAAAGAAAAAATTCAAGCTAAAGATATTGCGATTTTTCCAAGATACAGAAAAGAAAGAAGACCTGATAAAAACTCTTCCGAAGATTTTTACCTTGATTTAATTAATAATTTAAATTCAAAGTATCCTGATAGAAATATATTTCTTATAGGCGCCCCAGGTGGCGCTTATTTTGTTGATAAAAAGATTCCTGGCACAATAGATCTAATTAATCTACCTGCTGAACTTGAATCATCAAGGCTTCTCATTCATATGTATGTTCTTAATAATATCTATCTAAGTCTTGGCTCAATATCTGGGGCTATACTTTTAGCCTTGAGTTGCGGATCTAATGCAATAACTTGGGGAGAGAAAGAACAGTTAAATAGATATCATATTGAAAACATTAATTTAAATAAACTAACTTATATTCCAAAAACATCTATTTCATTAGATGAGTGCTTATCAAATATAGGAGTTGCTTTACAATGACTAAAAATTATAAATTTATTTATGAGTTATCAAAAAGGACCCGTAATATAATTGCTGAAGGAATTGGGAATGTAAGCAACTACAATTTTTTCCTAAACAAGATTGAATCTAGATTCAAACCCTCATACTTAGAAAATTGGATTACTGAAGAATCAAGATTCACGGATCCCCTATCCATTATTAATTTTAGGAGAAATTTACTATGTAGAGGACTAATAAATAAGCCACATGAGCCTAAAGGTTTTTTTCTCAAGTATTCGCAAATAAAAAACGCTACAAAAAGGCATAGAAATTATTTCTCATTTATTTTCTTAAAGTCATTATTAATTGAACTAAGGGTTCTTATACAATCTATTAATCCTAAGTACCATAAAAAAGTTAAATCTAAATACTTTAGCCTTTTAAAGGAAGTAAACGAACTTCCAAATATGCAAAATTTTGCTGAAAGGATTTTAAAGGGAGATAATAATATCGGTAATCCACATAAAATCTATATCAAAAAATATAATTGTTTTATTACTGAAAGTTTTGTAAGACACTCAGAATATCTCATAAAAGTAATCAAATTTATTAATTTGCAAAATACAAATAAAGTATTGGAAATTGGCTCTGGATATGGGGGATTTATTGAAATCCTAATAAACTCTATTTCTAATATTGAAGAAGTTTTTTTGATAGATTTTCCTCAAAGGTTAAATCTAGCTGGTTTTTATCTTTCCGAATCAATTGATCCCGAATGGAGATTAAAGTATTACAAAAAAAACAATCCAGCAGTAATAGCTTTGAAACAAATAAAGAATGAAAAATTTGTTAATTTAATATCTATAGAAGATTCCTTAAATTTCTTTACTAGCAGTAAAGATAAAATAGATTTAATAATCAATACTCATTCACTTCAGGAAATGAGTAACGAACAAATTTCTTTTTATGCAAAAAATATTAACTTAATAAAGCCTAAAAATTTTATAAGTATTAATAGAGATAAATTAATCAAAGATAAAGTAAGTAAACCAAATAAAATCCTTGTCAATGAACTGTCAGAAGAATATACCTACAAAAGTCTCATTGTTGATAAATTTTTTACCTTGACACAATTTACTAAAAAATGAAATTTGGTCATATTGTTCCAACACTTTGCGAAGAAAATTCTAAAAAAAATATACTTAATCTTATAAATTATGCTAATGATAATTCCCAATATAGTTTATATTTTTGTTATACAAAAGAAAAAATTAAATCTTCCAATATAAATTTCCTAGAAGATTTGATCTTCAAAAACAATCATGTTAAAAATATAAATTTTATTTCTGGGCGAAAAGGTATTTATAGATCAATGAACGATGCATTACAGTTAAGTGATGATGACTGGTTATATTTTAGTGGGGATTCAGATAAAATATATTTAGATAATATTTTTGGGACGCTAAAGAGAGTTTACAAAATTGAAAATAAAATATGGCCAATAATGATATTAGGGGATACTAAAGTTGGGAAAAGATTATTTAAGGGCACTTATAAAAATCTTAGAGAATCAACTTATTGGTATAACTCTAATAAACTGCATCATCAAAGTATTATTTACAATAAAAAAATAATTTTATCCATAATAAATAGTGATTTATTTTATGATGAGTCTTATAGCTTTTTAAGTGATTATGATTTAAATTGCAAGATTTATAATTACATATCTATTAATCAAAAGTTTTTAGCCACAAACGATTTATTTTGTGACTTTGACTTGAGTGGATTAACAAGTCTAGGGAAAATAAGAGGTTATATTGAAATGGCTAAAATAAAAAACAAAGTCAATAGAACTCCAATAATTCTTTCCTATTTAATAAGTGCAGCGGCTTTTTTAAGAAAAATATCTATATTGTCTCTTAATGCTTTAAAAAAAAAGTAAAAAATTGAGCATATCAAAAATAAAATATTCCACCTAAATAATGTATAGTCGTAAAATGAGAAGATTGATAAGGCAAAAAAGGGCAAATATATTCTTGGAAACTTAACATTTACTAAAATATAATGCATAATATTTATCATAATTAAAGATATCAACAAAGAAAATAAAATAGTTAATAAAAAATTTCCCTCAAGTAGAAAATAAATCATATCAAATACAGATACTACAGGACCTCCTGCAATAATATCAGGATCCAATTGATTTGCTAAAAAAGCGCCATAGGATTTTGTAGTTGTTTCAGTAAGTGGTGAGAATAAATAATTGTATGCTTCTATTGATAGTTTCTGATAATTTAATATTGAACTTTCTAATAAAATATTCGCCAAATATATTACGTCATTTTGTCTTAAAAATCGACTAATCCAATCGTAATTGATGAAATTTGTTATCGTATAAGATATAGAAATTATTGTTATAAATATCGCCGTAACATTAATTATTTTTACTTTAACAGAAAATATTCTACCTAATTGAATTAATCCATTAGACAGTTTCATTAGAAATACTCTTATTTTTTTGGCAATTTCTAACTTGTAGTCATTTGCATGATAGTACGAAACAATAAAACAAAAGAGTGGGTACAAGAAATCGAGTGGAAGCTTACCAGAAGACACTATTACTTTAAGGACTGATAATAAAATCAAAAAAATTGAGAATAAATTAAATTTCTTTTTTGCAAACAAACTAGAAAGACTTAGAGCCATAGTGTAATTAAGAATAGCTTGTGCACCACCCATTTTTAAAACAGGCAGGTTTAAGAACGTTAAAGGTAAACAAAAAATAATTACGTAAGTATTTCCTTTAAGAGAAGCAAGTGGTGATATAAGATTTTTAAATTTTTTTGTTTTAACATATCTGAATAAAACAAATATGTAAATTAAATCAGTTATTAAAGGATAAAGATATAAATTGTTCCAAAAAAAATAACCTTTTGCTGAAAAAAGCAATATAGTTGTACATGACTTTAAAATGGTTAATAATAATAAGAATAAAATAAATCCCATGTTTAAAGAAATATCAATAATTGGATGTGGACTTTACGGAGCTCTTTCGGCTTACCTATTACAAAAGCAAGGATATCATGTAACTGTTTTCGATGAGAGAGATCATATTGGAGGAAATATTTATACAGAGAAATTTGATGACTTTCATATTCATAAATATGGACCACACATTTTTCATACAAGTGAGAAAAAGATTTGGGATTTTGTTAATAACTTCACTGAATTTACTCCTTTCGTGAATTCACCATTAGCAATCTCTGAAGGCAAGTTATATAATCTTCCATTCAATATGAATACTTTTAATCAACTTTGGGGAATAAAATGTCCTAATGAAGCAAGAGCAAAAATTAATTCTCAAACATCAAAGTACAAAAATTTAAAAATTAGTAACTTGGAAGAACAGGCATTAGCAATTGTTGGAGAAGATATTTACAAAACATTCATCAAAGGTTACACGGAAAAACAATGGGGCAGAGATCCAAAAAAATTGTCGCCGAGTATCATAAAAAGAATACCTTTAAGATTCACTTTCAATAATAACTATTTTAATGATGTTTACCAGGGTATTCCAAAGTTAGGTTATACAGACTTAATTAAAAATCTGATTTATGGAATAAAGGTGGAATTAAATACGAAATTTAATTTAGAAAAAATTGAAAGTCTTCTTAAAAAGTCAAAGGTTATTTATACTGGTGCTTTAGATGAATTGTTTTTATATAAAGAAGGAAAATTAGACTATAGATCTCTTAGATTCGAAAGTAAGACAATTAATAAGAAAAGTTTTCAGGGAAATGCTGTTGTGAACTACTGTGATAAGGAAATTCCATACACTAGGATAACCGAGCATAAACACTTTAATAAAAGTAACTCTGAAAAAACGGTTATTACTTATGAGTATTCAAAGGAATATAAAAATAGTGAAGATAGATTTTATCCAATTTCAAATGAAAAAAATAATTCCATACACAAAAAATATAAAGAATATGCTGATACTTTTAATGACTTTTATTATGGTGGTCGCTTAGCAGATTATAAATATTATGATATGCACGTTATTATTCCGATAGTTTTAAAAAGATATGGAAAAATTTCTTAAGAGAATTAAACTTATTTTATTTTTCCTGTCAACATTACCTAATGCAAGAAGAAATAAAGTATCTAATTCTCATACTTTAATAGTAACTAGTTATTCGAAAGAATTAGTTTCTCAAATAGATAGATTTTCAGAAAAATTAACTGATATTTTATTTGTTAATCGATCTTTATATGAATTTTTGAATAATGAAGAAAATAATTTAATAAAAAAAATAAAAGAAAAATATAAAATTTCTATTTTTTTAGGAGATCCAATTTGGTTTAAAGAAGAGAACTGGCTGGAAAGGCATAAGCAAACTTGGGAAATACTAAGAAAAGATCCTTTTATAAATTTAATAATTCCTTACCAATTCAGCTACCTTCCCAAAAAATATTCATATAGTGGGATTGTCTCATTAATTAATTTAGATAAGTTTTTTTTAAGAGCTAGCTTACCGATATACCTAAAATTTTTTCCTATTCTGCCTATACCTTGTATCCACAATAGTGGTTTAATATCAATTTTAATAAGTTCTCATCATTCGAAATACATATACGTATCTGGATTTAAATTAAATTACACTGAGTCTATATTTCCTTGCAAGGATGGTAAAGTAATACAGAAATTCAATTATCAAGATCATCAAGAACAAGTAAAACTTAACCAATCTTATTCTCAAAGAATTAAACATATTTCAGAATTACTAATGCAAGCCGAACAAATAGTAAAATATATCCAAAAATCAAAAAAAATTATATTTCTTACAAAAGGGTGTACTTTAGGATGGAATTAAATAAAAAACCACTTAAAACTATCGCGATTATTCCTGCTAGAGGAGGATCAAAAGGGTTGAGAGACAAAAATATTCAAAAATTGCATGGTCACCCCTTATTAGCGTATCCAATTCATTTAGCTGTAAAATCAAAAAAAATTAATAAAGTCATTCTAAGTACAGATAATACTCACTATGCAGCTATTGGTAAAAAATATGGTGCAGAAATACCCTTTATAAGGCCTTCTAATATCTCAAATGATACAAGCACAACTGAAGAAACTTTAAGGTACTCACTTTTAAAAGCTGAAGAATATTATGATGAAAAATATGATATCTGTATTTTCTTAACTGCTACTGATTTATTTAGGAGGTTAGAAGATTTAGAAAGATGTATTGATTCACTCGAAAAAGAAGAAAGTTTAGAAAGTTGCTTCATGGCTCAAAAAACTACCAAAAATTATTGGGAACTTAATAGCGAAAATGAATGCAAAAGAATTTTGCCATGGATGAAAGAGTATTCAAATCGACAAGTAAGGAAATCTATTTTCAGAGAAGATACCGGTAGAGCTTGTGCTTCTAGAAGTTACTTGTGGAGAGAAGGCAAAAGAATTGGTGATAATATTAAAATTATTCCAACTGATAATACAATATATGATGTAGATATTCATAGTTCCATAGATCTATATATTGCAGACAAAATAATTGAATATTTAAAAAATAAGGACCTGAATTTACTTCCTGAACTTCTCAAATGATAAACAATTTAACAAAAACTATCTCAATTATTGTTAGAACAAAAAATGAGTCTAGATGGATTAGATCATGTTTGAGATCAATTAGATCTCAAGAAATAGATATGAATATTGAAATAATTCTTGTTGATAATAAATCTTCTGACAAGACCTTGGAATTGTCCCAGCCATTTGTAAATAAGGTTTGCGAAATTGAAAAGTATAGACCTGGTTTATCAATAAATTTAGGAATCAAAAACTCAACAGGAGAATATATCGTTATTTTATCTGGCCATTGTATTCCAAAAAACAAAAATTGGTTAAGAAATCTTATTAGTCCTCTTGAAGAAGAAAATATTGCGGGAGTCTATGGAAGACAGGTACCTTTTAGTTATTCTGAACCTTCTGACAAGAGAGATTTAGAGATAACATTTGGATTAGATAAAAGATATCACATAAAAGATGCTTTTTTTCATAATGCTAATAGTGCTTTTAAAAGAGAAACTTTGACCAAATATCCTTTTGATGAGAATCTTACAAATATAGAGGACAGGGAATGGGCTAAAAGAGTTATTTCTCAAGGAATGATTAATGTATATGAGCCATCTGCAGAAGTCTATCATTGGCATGGAATTCATCATTCAGGAGATCAAGAACGTGCTTCAAAAACTCTTAAAGTATTGGAAAGTATTAACGCAAATTACTCAAAAAAAATAACTAATCATAAACAAAAAATTAATCTTATTATTCCATTTTCATCTGATGAAGAATCACAAAAGAGTAAAACTCTTTTTAAAAAACTTTTAATTAATTTTCATGTAAATCAAAATGATCTTAATAATAATGTATTTCAAATTATTTTTTCTATTACAGATCCTGAATTAAAAAATGTAATAAATGAAGTTTATCCAGATGCTTTAATCCACTTAAGAAGTGAAAGCCCAGCTTTAAGACTTCTTGGAATTCATGATTTTATACATGAAATTATTATCAAATATAATATTCCCGATTTTGATAAAATTCTATACTGCGATTTAACTTATGTTTTTAGACCACAAGGTTTCCTAAAAGAAATTATTTCTAATACTGAAAAAGAAAAACTTCCCATTATTTCATACATTAAAGAAAATAGAAGAGCGTGGACTCTAACTTCAAACGAAGCTAAAGAATTAGATAAGGATTTCCTACCCTCATCTCTAAAAGAAACCTCTTTATTAATTTCGTGCTTAGGTCTTGGATCTATACTTAATGTGAAAGATATAAATTCTGGTTGCATTATTGGTTCAGAATATAAACTTAATCCAATTGGGAATAAAATTGCTTCTTTTCAAATAAAAAGTTATGATGAATTGCATTTTATGGAATTTCAAATTGATAAATATCGCAATAATTGGACTGGGAAAGGTATTTGATCATTATTTAAGTATTTGGGAAGAAATAAAAAATAAATTTCCTGATATTAATGTTGTTGCCATTTGTGATAAAAATAAAAATCTTAAATTCAAAGGCAGCACATTAAATTGTTCTAATTATTTTGAAGATATAGAATCTTTAATAAAATCAACAAAAAATATTGATCTTGCATTAATTTGCACTCCAGGCGGACTACATTATGAAAATTCTAGAATACTTTTAGAGAATAATATTCATGTTTTATGCGAAAAACCATTAGCTTTAAAAACAAAACACATCATTGAACTAAATGAACTAGCAACAAAGAAAAATCTTCATTATGGAGCAATTTTTCAAAATAGATTTAATCCTGCGATTAAATTTGCCAAAGAATTCATTAAAAAAGGCGGGATAGGAAAACCTCTTATTCTTGATATATCACTTTTATGGTCAAGGCCTCAATCCTACTACCAAGATAATTGGCATGGGAAATGGGATCTTGATGGAGGAGTTATATGTCAACAAGCTATTCATCATTTAGATGCTGCATTTTTTATCAATGGTCCAATATCAAAAGTTTGTTCAATGCAAAGTAATCTTAGAAATAAGCTAGAGGCCGAAGATACACATTTAGCATTACTAAAATTTGAAAATAATGTGCAAGGTACTTTCAAAGCGACTACAAGTTTAGGACCAAAAGATCAAGAAGCTTCTCTTTCAATATATGGTTCAAATGGACATATTAAAATTGCAGGAATAGCTTTAAATGAAGTAAAGGAAGCTTCAACAAATGGCGAAGAATTAAATAAAGATATTCTACTATCTAATTCAATGAATGTATCAAGCGGTTATGGCAGCAGTCATATAAATTTCTTTATTAAAACTTTTGAAAATATTAAAAAGGATAATTTTATTCCTATTTGCAATGCTTATGAGTCAGCCCATATATCATCTGTTATTCATTCATTTTATTTGTCTTCAGAAAAATCAAATCAATCTTTTAAAAATGTCAAATTAGATAATGATTTCTCACTTCTTGGTATGATTAAGTAAATTATAAACAGAAAATGGCTATTGAGAACAAAGCTCCCGGTAAAGACGTATCAGATGATGATCTTAGGGAAAAATTTCCTCTGGCAGCAAAAAAAAATTCCAACCATAAATCATCATTTGAAGTTAATGGAATAGAGTTTGGAGGTGAAAAAATACCTATTTTCGCAGGTCCAAATATGGTTGAGAGTGAAGAACTAATATTAAAAATAGCTAAGTTTCTTAAATCTCAGAATATCGATTTCTTAAGAGGAGGAGCATTTAAACCATTGACTTTTCCTTATAGATCCGCAAAATATACAGAAACAAGAGAAGATGGTCTTAAATGGCTTAAAAAAGCTAAGGAAGTTACTGGAATAAATATCATAACTGAGATAATGCATCCATCATTTCTTGATCAAATTGACTTCGTTGACATAATACAAATAGGTGCGAGAAATATGCAAAATTATCCATTTTTGCAGGAATGTGCAAGAACTGGTAAGCCAATAATGCTTAAAAGACATTTTGGGTGTTCAATTAGAGATCTTTTAGGCGCGGCAGAATATATTATGCTTGAAGGAAACGATAAACTTATTTTATGCGAAAGGGGAGTTTCCGCACCCCATACACATAGATCAACATCAAGATTTCTTTTAGACCTTCAAGCTATCCCTGCACTGCAAGAAATAACCCACTTACCAATAGCTTCAGATCCTTCCCATGCATGTTTTTGGAGACCCTGGGTAAAAGCATTATCAAATGCGTCAATTGCAGTAGGGGCAGATTCGTTGATGCTGGAAGTTCATCCTGATCCTCCGAATGCAGCTGTTGACCCCTTACAAGCTATTGACTTTGCTGAATTAAGTGATATCCACAAAACTCTAAAAGGTATTGCGAAAGTTTTGGGAAGAAAAATATGAATAAAAATTTTAATTGCATTAATAAAATAATCTCAAATAAAGTAATTTCTGATAAAGAAAAATATGCATTAATGATAGGACTTAATCCTTCAAAGGGTGCAAGGAGTCCATCTTTATGGAACAAATTTTTTAGTCAAAGTGGTATTAATGCAGAAATGTATCCTGCTGATTTAGAGAGTGAAGAAAAACTTATAGATCTTTTAAAAATCTTAAAGACTGATAATAATTTCATTGGCGGAGCAGTAGCTGCCCCTTATAAACAGACTGTTTATAATTTTTTCAAACAGAATTGTGATGACTTATCTTCTAAAGCTTCATTTGCATCAAATAACATTTTCAGAAATAGCAAAGGGATTCTTACTATCGCAAATACTGACGCGTCAGCAGCTGTTTTATCAATAGAGAATGAATTAAAAAGTTATCCAAATGTATTATTACTAGGTATGGGATCCACAGGCAGAGCAATTGCAGCGATATTGAAGGATAAATGTGAATTGACCGTATGGAATAGAAATAAAAATAATACTTTAGAAATTTTCTTAAAACAAAATGAAAAAATTCAAAATATAGAAAGTCTGCCTTTCACATTAGAAAGTTTCGATTTAATAATAAATGCAACCTTGGTTGGATCAAATCAATTTTCTTTTTTAGAAACAATACTACTCACAGATAAGTTAGTTCAAACTTCCAAAAAATCATGTTTATATTTTGATATTAATTATGATCCTCCTTTTTCAAATCATTCCGAACTTTTCATGAACAATGGTAATAAATGTCTTAACGGAATAAGAATGAATCTATTACAAGCTTGTATTGCGATCTCAAACTGTTATTTAAATTTCACTCCAGAAGAAATTGAGAATATTCTTGCAAAAAATTAATTATGACTTTAAAAAAAAAGAATATCTTTCTTTCTTTAGTAATATACAAACATAAAATACATGAAATAGAAAAGCTTCTTTTTTCAATTCAAGCTTTAGAGAAACACATCAAAAATGAATTTAATATTTTTTTCTTAATATCTGATAATAGTCCACAAAAATTTATTGAACAACCTTTATTAAAGCATGAATCTATTCTGAGAAAAACTTCTTATACTTTTCATAACTTTAATTTAGGATATGGAAGAGGTCATAATTTTAATCTTTTAAAACTAAAATCCCAACTTTTTAAAAAGAACTCAGAAGATATCTTCTTAATCTTGAATCCAGATATTTCCTTTGATGCAAAAAACTTTTCCCAAATTTTATTTTGGTACGAGAAAACAAATAATATTTCATGCGCCTCACCATTAATTTTTAATAGCAAAAACAAAATTCAATATTCAGCAAAAAAGAATCCTACTTTTTTGTCTTTATTTTTAGGGAGAATATATTTTCTTCAAAAACTTAAATTTTTTAAGAATTACAATGACTGGCATACTAATAGAATATTTAATTACAAAAAAGATAAAATAGAATCTTCTTATCTTTCAGGATGCTTTTTGATCACAAAAAGAAAGTTTTTTGAGCAAGTAAAAGGTTTTTCTGAAGAATATTTTTTGCATTTAGAGGATGCAGATTTGGTTAGGAAGCTTGCAAAAAAAGGCTTAACTATTCATAATCCAATCTCCAATGTTACGCATCAATGGGCAAGAGGATCTCATAAATCATTGTCACAAATGTTATGCCTTATTAAATCTTATTTCATTTATTCTTGGAAATGGGGTATAAATATTTGGTAACTATCAGATAGTAAAAAATATAATGAGTTATTATTTAAGCAGCATATTTTTTTTAGTTATTGCGGGAATCTCTTCAGGCACTTTTTTAAAATTTTTAATCCCAAGACTTAATTATATTAAATTATTTGATATACCAAATGAAAGGAGTTCGCATGAAAAAACAAAAGTAAATGGGGGAGGTATTTCATTCATACTAGTTACTTTAATAGGGAGTTTTTTAAGAGGTAATTTTGAATTAATTGCATTAATTCCAATTGCAGTAATAGGACTTATTGATGATAAATTGAAGATTAGTAGTTTGTTTAGGTTTTTCGCCCAAGCAGTAACAGTTGTTTTTCTTCTTAATGGCTCAATTTTCTATGAATCCTTAAAAACAAATAATCTCATCTTAAATAATATTATTTTTATTTTTTTGGTAATTTTCGGAATTGGCTTGATAAATTGTATTAATTTTATGGATGGGGTAGATGGATTAATCGGTAGTTCAACAATTCCAGCAATTCTCTTAGGATCAATTAGTTTTTATAACTCAGGTTTTCTTTTGGTTGGAGCATTATTAGGTTTTTTATTTTGGAATTGGTATCCATCAAAAGTTTTTATGGGAGATACTGGAAGTCTATTTATTGGCTCTTTCTTATGTTTCTTAATATTTAAATCTCCAGAAATAAAAACAGGAATATCGATAATATTGATACTTTCCCCGTTAATTTTAGATACTGGAACTACTATTATAAAAAGGTTTATGAATAAAGAAAATATTTTTATCTCTCACAAATCTCATTTATACCAAAGGTTGCATCAAAAAGGTCTCACCCACTCACAAGTATCATTAATATATTTTTATGCCACACTTTTTCTATTTTTTATCGCTACTTTTAAAGATGTTTTAATTTTGTTTTTAGGAACTTTTATAATTTGCATAATTGGTTTATATTTGAATAATATCTATTTAAAAAATTAAGAATAATATTGTGTTTAAAGAAGAAAAAGTTATAAATAAAATTAATAATTTAATTCTCAAATTAAATACTTTTCAAAGAAGGCTATTCTTAATTTTTATTGATAGCACAATAATTAGTTTATCATTTCAAATAACTTTATCACTTCTTAATTTAAACCAATCAAATCAGATTAGATTTTTAGCTAATCTTTTTGCAATTATTTTTTTCATCACCATTAATATTGCAACAGGGGAATATAGGGGCATTACCCGATTTACTGGTAGCTTATCTTTCTACAAAAGTTTAATAAGAAATGTATTTTCATCATTAACTTTATTTATATTTTGCAGCTTTTTCATACCAAAAAATAATTTATTAAATATATTGATTCTCAACTGTATTTTGGTCAGTTCATCATGTGCCTTCATAAGAGTTTTAATAAGAGATTTAATTCTTGATTCCAACAAGAGTTTTAATAATAATTTTATAAATATAGCTATTTATGGAGCAGGTTACCAAGGAATTCAATTCGCAATGTCTTTGAGATATACAAAAAATTATAAATTAATTTGTTTTTTTGATGATAATAAAGAACTTGAAGGGCGAAATATTAATGGGATTCCAATTTTCTTACCTAACGAGTTTGATTCCAAAAAATTAAGTTTTACAGAATTGATTATTGCAATTCCAAATTTAAAAAATGAAAAAAAGAGATCTATATTCGAAAAATTCTACGGTGTTAATATTTTTTCAGTTCCTCTCATAAAAAATGCTGAAGATGCGAGGAAAAGTATAGATAAGATAAAACCTTTTAGGATTGAAGATTTATTAGGCCGAGAGCCAAGAGCTCCAATACAGGAGTTAATGGAATTGTCAGGTATTAGAAATAATATTATTTGCGTTACTGGTGCAGGTGGAAGCATAGGTAGTGAACTTTGCCTTCAAATAATTAATCTGAAACCGAAAAAATTAGTATGTATTGAAATCTCAGAGCACAATTTATATAAAGTTGAAAGAAGTATTAATGAGGAACTTGATAAATTAAGTATATTTAATAAACCTGAAATTATTTATGTTTTAGGAGATGTTTCTAATCCATTGTTAATTGAAGAATCATTTAAAGTCAATAAAATTAATATTGTTTTCCATGCAGCAGCATATAAGCATGTTCCCATAGTTGAAATTAATCCAATTATTGGAATAAGGAACAATTTCTTATCAACAAAAGTTTTATGTGAAAAATCTATAAAATTTAATATCAGCAAATTTGTCTTTATTTCAACTGACAAAGCAGTGCGGCCTACAAATATTATGGGTGCATCTAAGAGAGCAGCTGAATTATTGATTAATAGCTATTCTCAAAAAATAAAAACATCAGAAAATAAAACTTTATTTTCAATTGTGAGATTTGGCAACGTTATTGGTTCCTCTGGATCAGTTATTCCGTTATTTAAAGAACAGATTTCTAAAGGAGGACCATTAACAATCACTCATGAAGAAATAACAAGGTATTTCATGACGATCTCAGAGGCAGTACAACTAGTTATACAAACTTGTGCACTTACTGAAGGATCTGATTTGTTTTTGTTAGATATGGGCAAACAAGTAAAGATAGTTTCTCTTGCAAAAAATTTGCTTAGGTTAAGTAATCTCAGAATAAAAGATGAATTAAATCCAGATGGAGATATTGAGATAAAGTTTACAGGCTTAAGACCAGGAGAAAAATTATATGAAGAACTTCTTATTGAATCTAATTCAATTCCAACAGAACATCCTTTAATTTATAAAGCCAGTCCTGCGGAACTATCGGTAAAAGAAGAATATGAAGTTAAATTTGATGAACTCGAATCAAATATAAATCATCATAAAATTGATGAAATCCTAGACACTCTTTATAAAATAGTACCAAGTTGGCAAAAATATATCTTTAAAGACAAATGGGAGGGTTAATCAAATTAATCTCACAATTAATACCTTGTATAATTATAGGTTTTTTTTTAAGCAAAATTAATCCAAATATTTCAAATAAGTTTGCAAAAATTCTAATCAATTTTGGCGTACCAATAAGTCTTGTAGGATTATTATTACAAACAGGAATTAATATAGAACTTATCTATTCAGCATTAATTTCCTCTTCTTCAATAATTATCTTTTTTATTTTATTAATTTTAATAAAACCAATCAGAAATAATTTAGTAAAGAAAGAATTACAACTTGGATCTGTTTTGGGTAATTCAGGTTATTTAGGTATACCTATTGCTGTTGCATTACTGCCAATTGAAACTTTGCAGATTAGTTTGGGTTATGACTTAGGAGCAAAATTAGTATGTTGGGCGTTTGCTCCCTCGATTATAAAAAATCAAAATAATTTTAATTTAAAAAAGTTTTTTAAAGAGGTTTTTTTTAGTAGGGCATTACTTTCTTTATATTTAGCATTATTAATAGAACTTTCCCCATTTACTTAAAATATTACTGAATTATTATGGCTTCCATCAAGATTAATAATAAATTTTGCTTTAATTACTGTAAGTATGAAAATAATATCTTTATTTAAAATTTGTTCCAATAATATATTCAAATATGCGAGAGAAATCTGGCTGCCTATTACCATAAAGTTAATAATTTTTCCTATATTTATCTTTTTGGCATGTCACTTATTAAATACCCCGCAAAACTTTATAAAAGCATTTATTTTACAAGCCGCATGTCCTACAGCTATTTCTGTTTTGTTGATTTCAGAGGCCCAAGATAAAGGTGAAAATACTTCTATATTTCTAGTAACTTTTTCAACAATTATTTCTTTAATTACAATACCCTTGTGGTCATTTTTATTATAAATTTTTTTCAACAGCATATTCGCATAAGTTATTTATTAGTTGTTCAAAGTGTACTTTTGCTTCCCATCCTAATTTATCTTTTGCATAAGAAGGGTTAGCAAAACTATCACTAATATCATTAGGTCTTATGAGTTTTCTATCTATTACTACATGTTCATTCCAATCTAATGAAAAGTATTCAAAAACTTTTTCAACAAATGATTTCAATGAATATGATTTACCAGTTGCAATAACAAAATCTTCCTGTTGATCTTGCTGGAGCATTAACCACATTGCCTCTACATACTCTGGAGCCCAGCCCCAATCTCTTTTCGTTTGAATATTACCGAGATAAAGTTTATTTTCTTCTCCATTTTTAATTTTTAAAGCTGTTTGTATTATTTTTTGAGTTACAAAACGTTTTGGTCTAAGTGGAGATTCATGATTAAATAAAATTCCAGTACAAACATTTTGACCAAATGATGATCGATATAATTTAATTAGCCAATATGCTGACGCTTTAGTAATTCCATATGGACTGCAAGGATTAAAATTTGTATTTTCATTTGCTGGAAAGGAATTAGTATTCCCATAGCAATCACTTGAACCAGCGTTATAAAATTTAATTGGTTTATCAATTGTTTTTATTGTTTCTAATATTGTCAAGGTGCCCTTTATAGTACTTTCTATTGACTCTAATGGTTGTTCAAAGGAAAGCCCAACAGAACTTTGTCCTGCCAAATTATATATTTCATCTGGTTCGTAAAGCTTTATCGCATTAAACACACTTGAATAATCATTTATTGAAATTGAAATTTTTTTAACTTCATTGAATATATTTAACTCTTTTAATTTAGAAAATTGAGATAATTGACAGTCTCTGGAACTACCAATAACTTCATAACCTTTATTTAAAAGAAATTTTGCTAAGTAAGCGCCATCTTGACCCCCAACTCCTAGTATTAATGCTTTCATTTAATTATTTTCTTATATAAATTATATGTTTCAGAGGAGCATTTATTCCAGGAGAAATCCTTTACTCTTTTTTTACCTTTTTTAATTAAATTTTTTTTCAAAATATCATTTTGTAAAACCGATTCAATAGTTTTTGAAATTGAATCAACAGAATAAGGATCAAAATATACCCCCGCATCAGAAACAATTTCTGATATTGAAGAAGATTCACTACATGCTACTGGACATTTTAGATTCATTGCTTCTAATGGAGGAATCCCAAATCCTTCATAAAGAGAGGGATAAACAAACAAAGAGGATATTTTATAGTAATAAGCTAATTTCTGATCGTCACCACTTACATGAAAAATATTTTTCTTAGTCAGTCCAATTTCTTTAAAAAAAATTTTTTCACTTGTTGTGAATTGTCCACCACCAAAAGCTATTAATTTAAAATTTTTATTTATTTCTTTATTTTTTGCATAAGCAATTGCAAGATTTTTAAAGTTTTTATATCCTAATCTACTACCAACATAAAGTATAATTTTTTCTCTTGATATATTTTCATTAAAATCGTTTTTGAAATTAAGATCAAAACCCAAATAAATTACGCTCGTTTTTTCTCTTTTTACTCCAAAAATTTTAATAAGATCTTCTCTAGTATTTTCTGATATACAAATAATATGATCAGCTCTATCAACTGCAATTTTTTTTAATTTTGATGTGTTGTCAAATTTATTAAAATAAGATGGGAATAATTCATGTATCATATCGTAAACTGTAAGAACTATTTTTTCTTTTCCTCTGTAAATCGATTTATTTGAATAATATGTCTCATGTAGAATATCCGGTTTTATTTTTCTTATTTGACCAATAGATAAGAATTTATTAATAAACTTAATTATCCTTGAGGTTTTTTGAATGTAAGGAATCTTAATTCCTGTTATATTTAAAAGTTTTTCAGATTCAGATAGATATTCATTAATATAAAGTGGAGAAATTATATTGACACTATTTTTCCCTTCTGAATAAGATATACCTTTTGATATTTCAACAAAATATCTTGAAATACCTCCATAGATTTGTTGACTAAAAATTTGATAATCATAAGTTATTTTCATTTGATTAAAATCCGTATTTATCAATATGAATTACATGAATGTAAGATTTTTATAAATAAATTTTCACATTTTCAACTTATATATAATCTAACATCTCATAAAGCCTATCAATATATTTTTGCAGCTAGTGTTGCAACTTTTTTCAATCATTTACTTTATTTTTTGGCTAAGGTTTGGCTTACTCAGCAAAAGTTCTTATGAAATTAATTGTTTTATAAGCAGAAACAAAAGTTACGCCTTTGAAAAATGTCCTTTAAAACCATTTATAAGAATAACAAAATAAGTGGAGCCAAGCGGACTCGAACCGCTGACCC
>CENP01003782.1_pt1 | contig 37641 bp, 42 predicted proteins | sample 361281 | NCBI WGS metagenome assembly CENP01 (sample SAMEA2591122, study PRJEB7988) | marine metagenome | biome: marine biome (ENVO:00000447); feature: deep chlorophyll maximum layer (ENVO:xxxxxxxx); material: saline water (ENVO:00002010), including plankton (ENVO:xxxxxxxx) | depth 70 m
TCATTTGAACCGTGAGCAAATGCAATTGAACAAGCTGTAAAAATCATTAGAACTGCAAACTTTCCTTCAACATCTGGATTTGATGTTGTGGAAATATAATGCGATAAAATTAATCTTGAAATCGCATAACAAATAAGAGCGACAGATACCGAAATAAATATATTTACAACTAATAAGTCAGATCCACCGAAAGTTACGGTTATTAATTCAGGAACATCAGTATTCCTTAAGCTCTTATTAAGTGTAATAGCAGATATAATGAATCCAACAAGTCCAGCATATATTGGTATATATCTTCTTCCTGATTCGATTGGGGTTTCTGATTTAATAATTAATTTTTTTGCGCTGTAATAAAGAAGTCCGGATAATAACGCTGCAAGTAAAGGAGTGATAAGCCATGATATTGTAATGCTCCCAATGTATCCCCAACTAACTGATGACCAGCCTAAATGAAATACTGAAAAACCTGCAATTGCCCCAATGATTGCATGTGTTGTGGAGACAGGTAATCCAAAAACTGTTGCTATTAATAACCATGCTCCTGCTGCTAGCAGACTAGAAAGCATACCTAGAACGAATATCGAGGGATTTGCATCAAAGTTACTAGGAGATACGATGTTTTCTTTAATTGTTGTTGTAACTTCAGCTCCAGCTAAATATGCACCAAGGAATTCAAAAATAGCTGCTATTACCAAAGCTTGTGTGAGAGTTAGAGCCCTACTTCCAACAGAAGTACCCATAGCATTCGCCACATCATTTGCCCCAATACCATAGGCCATAAAGAAACCAAAAATTAATGCTGACGCAATAATTAGATAAAAATTCTCAATTATGAATTCCACAATGCTTTATTTGAGTTAAACGTTAGATTTAATAGTATCTTAAAGTTTTATTCATGCAAGAAACTTTTTAACACATCAGAACGAGATGGATGACGTAGTTTTCTGAGTGCTTTAGCTTCGATTTGTCTTATTCTTTCTCTAGTCACATCAAATTGTTTTCCAACCTCTTCAAGAGTGTGATCATTATTCATGCCAATACCAAATCTCATTCTTAGAACTTTAGCTTCTCTCGCAGTTAATGATCCCAATATTTCGTCGGTAGCATCTTTAAGACCTCTTATCGATGCATCATCTATAGGCGAATTGATTGAACTATCTTCAAGGAAATCACCAAGATTTGAATCTTCATCATCACCGATCGGTGTTTCCATTGAAATCGGCTCTTTTGCAATTTTCATTACTTTTCTCATTTTATCTTCTGGAATATCTAATCTCTTTGACATCTCTTCAGGAGTAGGTTCTCTTCCAATTTCTTGCATCATTTGTCTGGAGAGTCTATTTAGCTTATTAATCGTTTCAATCATGTGGACTGGAATTCTAATTGTTCTGGCTTGGTCAGCAATTGACCTAGTTATCGCTTGTCTTATCCACCAAGTAGCATAAGTTGAAAATTTATACCCTCTTCTATATTCAAACTTATCAACTGCTTTCATGAGACCAATATTACCCTCTTGAATAAGGTCTAGAAACTGTAGTCCTCTATTTGTATATTTTTTTGCTATCGAAATTACTAATCTTAAATTCGCCTCTATCATTTCTTTTTTGGCTCTTAATAAGCCTCTATATGCTTTATTAATTCTTTTATTCAGAGACAAAATTTGGGTTACAGGCATTAAGTTATTTTCATCAATTTTGATAAGATCTTTCTGAATCCTAATAAATGTAGGTTTTATAACTTCAATCTTTTTCTTCAATTTTTTTTCTTTAGATAGTTTAGTCAGAAGTCGTACATTAATAAGATTTTCATCAATTAAATTTCTTGCTTCTTTATTTGGAAGGCCCACGTTTTTAACAAGCATTTTTTTTAGTTCTTTCTCAAAAGCGCCTACTTGTGCTTTCCTCTCAGCAGGGATTAAGACAAGAGTATCGAAAACTTTGGAATTAAACTTAATTTTTTGGAATTCTTCTTTAAGTTTGTCTAATGCTTTTTGAGCTTTTGGATCAAGTTTGGCATTGTTTAAAGATTTAACATAAATGTTGTAGTTTCTTTTTATTTTTTTAACAACTTCTGTGCACTCTTCAAAAGATATAGCTGAAGATTCTTCATCCTCATCGTCTTTAATAACCTCATTCTGCCCATTTTTTTGATTAAACTCTTCTTTAACTATTTCATCTTCGGGCTCATCCAACATAAAACCAGAAATCAAATCTTGAGTTTTCTTTTCTTCATTTTTAATTCTTCCATAAAAATCTAGGATGTATTCAATACATAAAGGATACTCAGCACATAATGAAAGAACTTCCTTCATAGCTTTTTCTATTCTCTTTGCAATATCTATTTCACCCGTTTTAGTCAAAAGATCGACACTTCCCATTTCCCTCATATACATTCGTACAGGATCGGTTGTTCTTCCTGATTCAATTTCGGTTTGTGAAAGAGCTGCAACTGCATCTTCTGCAGCTAGGTCGTCGGTATCCTCATCTTCACCAAGCATTAACTCATCTTCATCAGGAGTCTCTTCGAAAACTTTAATCCCCATATCTTTAAGTGCTTGAAGAATTTCTGGGAAATTATCTTCGTCTGTTGAGCCCTCAGGCAAAGTATCATTTATATCTGCATGAGTTAAGAAACCTTGTTCACGACCCAACTGAATTAGTTGAGCTATATCATTTGCTGCATTTTTCTCTTCTGGATTAATTTTTTCAGACATTGTTGTGTATATACCTCTAAATTAACTATTTTCAAGCATAGTCATTTAAGAGTTTAATCAGCTCCTCTTCCTGAATTGAGATATTATCACTCAAATTTAACGTTTTTTGCAGATTTTCTTTCCTTTCAAAGCTTAATTTTTTATCTTTTGCCAGTTTTTTCATTTCATTAAGGAAATTTTTATCATATTTAAGTTGAATTTCATCAGAAACTCTTTGAAATTCTTGCAATGCATCTTCTTCGCTTAATTTAAGATTTAACATCTCCGCTTCAGTGTAAAGTGCTAATTCAGTATGCTCAGTGCTACCATCTGAAATTGAATTAATAACTTTTTTTACAACAGCCAAAACTTCTTCTTTAGAATTAATTACAAAATTAATCGCCCCTTTATCTGCAATTAAATCTTTAAAGTTTGAGTAGATGTAAATGAACAATAGAAATGATTTATCAGTTTTAGCCCTAGAAGGTTCCTCTACTAGTTGAGCATTTGCTTTAGGGGCACTTTTCTTTAGTGCAACAAGAGCTTCTTTACTTACTCCCAGTTCTTTAGAAATTTTATTTACCAGAGTCTCTTTCAAAATATCTGCTTCTATATTCTTTGTTAAATTTTGCAATTCATATGAAATTAGCCTTATATCCTCTGGTGATTCTAAATTTTTGCCTCTTTTTAAATATTGAAATACAAAATTCTCCAATACCAAGGCATTTTCAGCTTTTTTTAAAAATTCTTCTTTACCATTTTTCAATATGAAAGAATCTGGATCCTCGCCAGCTGGTAAAAAAAGAAATCTAACCGTTCTGTCAGCGTAAATTTTATTAATGCATTGGTTAAGTGATCTCCACGCTGCTTTAAGACCAGCCTCATCCGAATCAAAACAAAAAATAATCTTGTTCTTAAACTTAAAAAGATTTTCAAGATGATATAAAGAAAAAGCAGTGCCTAAAGAAGCAACAGCATTATTTATTCCATTTTGATTAAGCATAATTACATCCATATACCCCTCTGTCACAAGGAAAAAATCTAATTCTTTATCTTGTCTAGCTTTATTGAATCCATATAGTTCTCTTTTCTTTTGAAAAAAATTACTTTCTTTAGAATTTAAGTACTTTGGCATTTGTTCATCTATTGACCTTCCACCAAATCCAATAACATTCTCTTTGGTATTAAAAATTGGAAAAGTTATTCGATTTCTAAAAAATGGATATAATCCATTTTCTCCTTTGCCAAAAGAACCACTTTTTATCAATAATTCATCATCAAACTTTTCTCTAAGCTTTTCTATTAATTGCGATTGCACTTTAGGAGCGAAACCAATTAAAAAATCTTTTGCAGTCTCACCAGTAAGTCCTCGTTTTTTTAAGTATTCTACTGATACAGGCTCATTCTTCAGATAAGCAAAATATTCATTTGCAACTAACTTATTTATTTCAAAAAATTTACTATTATCCGGACCTTGCTTAGTTGCTGTTCTTGGAATTTCAACGTGATTTATTTCTGCTAGTTTTTCAACTGCTTCAAGAAAATCCAGTGACAGATATTTCATAAGGAAACTTATTACATTTCCTCCTTCATTGCACTTAAAGCAATGATATATCCCTTTTTGAGGGCTGACAGAAAATGTAGTTATATTGTCGCCATCATGAAAAGGACATTTGCTTCTGTATTGTCCAGATGATTGGCGTAAATCAACATACGTTCCGATTATTCCTACTATATCGGACATCTCAATTAATTTATCTATAAATTCTCTTGGGATAGATTTACTCATTTTTAGTATTTGCCCAACTTTCGAATATTTTTTGTGCTGATAATGAATCGTATTCCTTATTTTTAAATTCTGATGAAATTATTTGGCTTGTAAAATCTTCATTACTTTCGATTACTTCTAATTTAAATTCATTTATTAGATTTTCCTTGAAAATATTAAGTTGTCTGAAAAATTCTTCAGATGGTTTTGAAGGACACCCAATTAAAAAAGCGTCTGGATCCCATTCATCAACATATGATTTGATTTTTTTCATCGACTCGTCATTATTTTTAATTACTGGCAGTGGTGTAGAACTTCCTGCTATTGTTTCTCCAAAACAAATTCCTATTTTCTTTACACCAAAATCAAAACAAAGAAGCATATTGTGATTTTTATTCATTTCCGATGTTGTCCCAGAAAATCTTGCTAGGATTTAAATCACTATTTTTATGAATTTCTTGTAAGCATGTTGGGGAAGTAATATTAATTTCAGAGAGCTTTTTACCGAGAAAATCTGCACCAGCAAAATAAATATTTCTCTCTTTTAAAAAAGGAATAATTTGTTTCGCAATTTTTTTATCGAACTCTGTTGTATCTTCAACTTTATATTTGGCTCCAACTGCTAAATTGCCCCTAAAGTCATCTGCTGATGGAACTCTCACAACTTTCTTGTTAAGCATTTTATAATTTATAAAAACAATTCTTGTATCTCCTTCTTTAGCTTCTTCAACATACTCTTGAAGCATTACATGTTTCCTTCCGTTTTGAGTAATCGTCTCCCAAATTACATTTATGTTTTTGTCAGACTCACTCAGACTAAAGATAGATTTACCACCCATTCCATCAAGTGGTTTTATAACAATTTTTTTGCATCCCTCCTCAAACATGTTTCTTATTTCATGAAGAGAATTCGTAACTTTTGTTACTGGTATAAGTTCTGGAAAATTCAAAATTACCAGCTTTTCATTTTCCTCTCTTAAAGCTTGTGTTGGGTTAATACATTTAATCTTTGCAAGATCTAGAAGCTGAGTTAGATAAAGGTATTCTTTATTAAAAGGAGGCGTTACTCTATTAATCAAATAATCAAAGTCCCTAAGATTATGTAAATCAGCATTTCCTTTTGTGAATGAAAGTAAACTTGGATCTGGAAAATTTACTTTTTTACATTCGGCAAAGAGATTATTAGATTTATATGTAACCTCATTAACGCCAAAGGAAAAAACTTCATATCCCCTGTTATAAGCCTCATTCATAAGAAAAATTGATGTATCTTTCTCAAGATTCATTGAGTCAAAATCGTTAATTATAAAGGCAACCTTCATTTAATAATTTAATTTAGCAAGAGCAACAACAGGCGCAGTCTCAACTCTTAGTATATTAGAACTTATCTTAAAACTTTTTATATTTTTTTGTTTTTCTAAAAACTCAATTTCCTTTTCATGATAACCAAATTCACCCCCTACAACAATTGCATCAACATCCTCATCTTTATTTAAATTCAAACTTGCATTCTGATCTAAAAAGATAGGGTTTTTAAAATTTTCAAAATTAATATCAAAAAGAAATTCTGATATTTCAATATCAGGCAAATAATAGTTTTCAGACTGAAGAAATGCTGATTTTATAATTTCCTTATATCTATCTAGCCTAGTTAGCTCTTTTGAAAAATCATATTTATCTCGAGCTTTATAGGAGATATATGTAATCACATTTTTAATACCTAACTCCACACATTTTTGAAGGGCATATTCAAATCTTGCTTTTTTTAATAAAGGAATAATCATGCTGCAATGGTATTTTCTTTTTTCTTGATTAATTTCTAAAACTTTTAACTTTGAATCATAAGTCAGCATACACAAAGCTCTTAATCCGTTTCCATCAAAAGTATAAAACTTTTCGTCATGTTTAATTTTCATTACTTTTTTTAAATAATGTATTTGACTATTGTCTAAAAAATGAGCAATATCATTACTCATCTTTTTTTTGAGGAATATTGACGCAGTTCGCATAGAGAACGGAGATTATATCATTTTGATGTCTAGCAAGTTCAACACAGATAAAAGAAGTTTAAGAGGTGAAGTTAAGAGGGCCATTAAAAGATACTACCGAAATCTTGATGGTGAACACCCAATAGAACTTTACGACTTAACTTTAAGCCAGATTGAGCCACCACTTCTAGAGGTGGTTATGAAGAAGTGTAGAGGCAATCAATCAGAAGCTAGTAAAATTTTAGGGCTTAATAGAGGTACTCTAAGAAAAAAACTTGCTAAATACGGTTTGTTGTAGTGATAAAAATAAAGACAGCTTTAATAAGTGTTTATGATAAAAGTGGAATTCTTGAGCTTGCTCAAAAACTCTTTGATAATAATGTAGAAATAATCTCATCTGGAGGTACATCAAAATATCTTAAAGAAAATAATATTAAAGTAACTGAGGTTGAAGATTACACAGGTTTTTCTGAAATATTTGAGGGGAGAGTTAAAACTCTACATCCTAAAATTCATGCTGGTATTTTAGCAAGAGGTGAGAAAGACTCTGCAGAATTAAAAAAAATGGGTGCTAAGAAAATAGATCTTGTTGTTGTAAATCTTTATCCCTTTAAAGAAGAAATACTAAAGGGTTCATCCAATGATGAAATAATAGAAAAAATTGATATAGGCGGCCCAGCAATGTTAAGAGCTGCCGCAAAGAACTATAAATATACTGTGGCAGTAGGAGACCCAACTGATTACAGTGAAATAAGCCTAGATGGAATAAGTGAGCCGCAATCAAAGAAGCTAGCATCAAATATTTTTAACAAAACAAATCTTTATGACTCAGATATAGCAAGTTGGTTAAAAGATACCAAAGAAATAAATTTGAGATATGGTGAAAATCCACATCAATCTGCAAAACTGAAGGTCGAAAATACTTCACCAATCGACTTTTTAAACCCACTTCAAGGAAAACAAATTTCATACAATAATGTGGCAGATGCAATGGCAGCATGGAATTGTGTAAATGAATTTGAAAAACCTTCAGTATGTATAGTGAAACATACAAATCCATGTGGTGTAGCATCAGATATGAACTTAGAGAATGCCTATAAAAAAGCTTTTTCGACAGATCCTACCTCGGCATTTGGGGGAGTAATTGCGTTAAATCAAAAGGCAGACAGTAAAGTAATATCATCTATCATTGCTAATCAATTTGTAGAAGTACTAATTGCCCCAGATTTTGATCAAGAAGCAATTAATCTTCTTAAAAAGAAGGAGAATATAAGAGTGTTAAAGGGCGATAAATTTGAACATTTTACCGAGAGCTATAAGTTCAGTTCAGGAGTTTATTTAGAGCAAACCGATGACAATCTTAATTTTGAGAAAATTAAGCTAAAGTCAAATACAAAGACAAAGCCTGATAGAAATGATATCAAAGATTTATTATTCGCAATGAAGGTTGCTAAACATGTAAAATCTAACGCTATTGTAATTGCTAGAGACGAAATGACTTTAGGTATTGGCGCAGGTCAAATGAGTAGAGTAATTAGTACCAAAATTGCATTTATGAAAGCCAAGGAAGAGAAGCTCGATGTGAAGGATTGTGTTTTAGCTTCTGATGCATTTTTCCCTTTTAGGGATAATATTGATATAGCTGCAAATGAAGGAGTAAAACATATCATTCAGCCTGGTGGTTCGGTAAAAGATGATGAAGTAATTTCAGCAGCTGATGAACATGGTATTTCAATGACTATGACAGGCTATAGACATTTTAAGCATTAGATGAATGTTTTAGTTGTAGGTCAAGGTGGCAGAGAACATGCATTGGCATGGAAATTATCTAAATCCAAAAAAGTCAGCAAAATTTTTGTTGCCCCTGGAAATGGAGGAACAGCTAATGAGGCAAAATGTTTTAACAAAAGCATAAATGTAAATAATTTTTCTGCCTTAGAAGAGCTTGTTAATAGTGAAAATATTGAATTAATAGTAGTAGGACCTGAAGATCCGCTTGTAAACGGTATCAATAACTATTTCCAAGATTCAAGAGTAAAAGTATTTGGACCCACAAAAGAGGGCGCCCAGCTTGAGGGTTCTAAAATATTTTCAAAAAAATTTATGTTTGAAAATAATATTCCTACTGGTGCTGCTAATTTCTTTTCTGAATCAAAATTAGCCAAAAATTATCTTAAGACAGTCGAATTTCCAATTGTTCTTAAAGCTGATGGCCTAGCTGCAGGTAAAGGAGTTTTAGTTGCAAAAGAATTAGGTGAGGCAATGCAATGGATTGAAGATGTCATGGAAAAAAATAAGTTTGGTGATGCTGGTAATGAAGTGTTAATTGAAGAGTGTTTATTTGGTACTGAGCTAAGCTATATGGGAATAATGACACCTAAAGGATTTTACCCTTTTGAAACAAGTGTAGATTACAAACCACTTTTAGATGGTAATAGTGGACCAAATACGGGTGGAATGGGTTGTATGAGCCCATCGCCATTTATGAATAGTGAGCTCTTAAAAAATATAAATAAACAAGTTGTTGAGCCAACTGCACATGGATTAAGAAAGGCGAAACTAGATTTTTATGGTTTTATGTATTTTGGCCTAATGGTTAAAGATAATCAGCCTAAAGTTCTTGAATATAATTGTAGATTGGGTGACCCAGAAACACAGTGTTTAATGCTTCAATTAGAATCTGACATACTTGAAGTACTGTTGGATGCACTTTCAGATAATCTGGAAAATATTTCGTGGAGTAAAGAAAGCTCAATGGGTGTGGTAATTGCATCAGGTGGATATCCTGAGAACTATAAAAAAGATCAGCATATAGAAATTTTAGATTTGAATGAAGTGAAACTTTTTCATGCAGGTACAAAAATAGAAAATGGAGAACTGCTTACTAGTGGTGGAAGAGTTTTTAGCCTCAATGCAAAAGCTCCAGACTTAGAAGCTTGTAAAAAAATTATTTATACAAACATAAAGAATATAAAATTTAATAATATGGTTTATAGAAAAGATATAGGTGATATTTATGAATCTTGAAGAAAAAATTGCTGGAGAATTCAATCATTTTTTAAAAATTATGAATCATAAAGAAGAGGGAAAGCTAGACGAATCCCTTTCGGAAAATGAAAAGAGACACTCCATTTCACTTATGAGGGTCAATGCTTCAGGTGAGGTTGCTGCTCAAGCACTTTATAGGGGACAAGCATTTTTTGCTAAATCAAAGAAAGTAAAAAAACATCTCCTTAAAGCAGGTGAAGAAGAATTTAGACATTTAAAATGGTGTGATAAAAGATTAAAAGAACTTGGAGGCAAAAAGTCACTATTAGACCCATTTTACTATGCAGGTTCTTTTACATTAGGATCGATAGCAGCCTTTTTTGGGGATGAAAAGAGTTTGGGCTTTATAGAAGAAACAGAAAAACAAGTTGTTAAACACTTAGAAGGACATCTTGATGAAATGTCTCCAAGTGACAAAAAAAGTCGTGAAATTCTCAAAAAAATGATTGATGAAGAGGAGGAACATGGCAAAGAGGCTAAAGATCATGGGGGAGAAGAGCTTCCTGCAGTAGTTAAAGGCTTAATGAAAATCACTGCTAAATCAATGACAACATTAAGTAGATATATTTAACTATTCAACAATTATTTTGTTGAAAATCTTAATGTTTTTTTCAGCAAACCATCCCTGATTCACTTCCAAAGCAAATTTTATTGACTCTGATCTTGAGCAAACAGAATCCAGATTCAATGGCTTCAATTCTTTAATCTCTCTAATAAGATAATTTTCATCAATAAAAGCAACTGATAAAGGAATTTTTGTATTTCTCATCCACATACATTTTTTTGAAGGCTCGGGCCACACAAAGAACATGCCCATATTTTTATCTAAAGAGTCAATAAACATTAAACCTTGATTTCTAGATTGCTTGGTATCAGCTATTACGACCTCTAATACAGAATTGTTTATCTTGATTTTTTCTGCAAGTAGTAAGAAGCTAAGAAATAAAGTTGCGAACAGTAGAAATTGTTTTTTTATAATCATCAGAATTAAAAATTGCAGATCCCATGACAAATGTATCTGCACCGGCGTCAGAAATTTCTTTTATATTTTGCTCATTTATACCTCCATCAACCTCAAGCCTTATATCTTTGCCAGATTGATCTATCAAGGATCTGAGCTTTTTAATTTTTGGAAGAGTCCTAGATATGAATTTTTGTCCACCAAAACCTGGATTTACCGACATTAGTAGAATTAAGTCAACTTCTTCTAGAAGATCTTCTATTAATGACAAGGGGCTAGCTGGATTTAAAACCAAACCAGACTGACAGCCTGCATCTTTAATCTTTCCAAGAGTTCTGTCGACATGATTGCTTGCTTCAGGGTGGAATGAAATTAGATCAGCACCAGCTTTAGCGAATTTTTTTACTAAATCGTCAACTGGCTCCACCATAAGATGTACATCAATAAAATCTTTTATTCCAAAATCTCTTAAAGACTTACAAACCATTGGGCCAATTGTAAGATTAGGCACATAATGATTATCCATCACATCAAAATGTATCCAATCTGCACCAGAATCTAAAACTGCATTCACCTCCTCTCCTAGCCGAGCAAAGTCTGCTGATAAAATGGAGGGAGCAATTACCTTATTCACTGTTTAAAAAATCAAGGGTATCCTTAATACCAACATCATACCAATTTATATTTGGAATATCTGCAACGACTTTCCCCTCGGCGGCTAGATGTATCATTAAGTCTTCCCAATAGTGTGAGTATTTTGTTTCCATTCCTTGAAAAAAAGAGGAATTAATTATGCTAAATCCTGTCCAAGTAAAATTTTTTTCACCATGAACAATAACTTTTTCATTTTCAATTGAAAAATCTCCATTCTTATCATTCTTAACTGCAAAAATTGTTGGCGCTTTAAATTTTTTAAAATACACATAATCAATGTCACTAAAAATATCAGCATTTAATACTAGGAAGTCATCATTTCCGAAATGATTGATTACATTTGAAATACCACCACAAGTGCCTAAAATTTCTTTCTCATGACTAAATATAATTTTTATTTTTCCAGAGAAATTAGAAGTTATATGTTCTTCTATTTGTTCGCCAAGATAATGAAGGTTTATTACCACCGTCTCAAAACCAGACTTGATAAGTTTTTCTAAATGATAGTCAATCAAAGCTTTTCCTTTCACTTGAATGAGAGGTTTAGGTGTATTTTGTGTTAAACGTCCAAGCCTTTTACCAAAGCCTGCAGCGAGAATCATTGCTTTCATATTAATTTCTCAACAACCTTTAACGTTTCTTTTTCATTTAAGTATCTTAAAGCTAATAAAAGCCTATCGACAAAAAGGCTTATATCTTTTTGACGATTCAAAAGCTTACCCTCTTTGAAGTATCTGTTAAATGTTCCAATGATCCTCATTGAACGATGAGCAAGTGCGACATAAATTTCTGTTTGTAATTCGTCACCAATTAATCTCTTAGAAAATCTTTTAACTAATTCTTCAGAATAATTAAATTTATGTTCAAAAATTAAAGACGCAGCATCCATGCTTATCGGACCAGATTTAAGATCTTGGAAATCGATGATATGAATTTTGCCATTATAAAAAATCATGTTCCTTCTTTCATAATCAAAATGAGTTGGGACAATGGCTTGTTCTGCTAGCTTTTTTGAAATTGAATTTCTTAATTCTTCAATTAATAATTTTTCTTCAGAAGATATGTCAATTTTTTTATCGTAAAAAAAATTTAAGAATTCCTCAGTTTGAGAATAATGTGTTTCAGGTGATATATTTTCCTCAATAGAGAAGTTTGGAATTGATCGTATTTTTTCTAATTCAACTGAAGCAATATTCAAAAAATCTTCCTCAGATAATTCATCATATTCATCGAGTGTAATGTCGCCTAAATCTTCAAGAAGTAAGTAATTCAATTCATCTGAAAAACCAAAAATATCTGGAACATTTACTTTTTCATCTTTTAATATTTTTTGTATTTTAATAAAATTCGCTGCATTTTCTTTGGAGCCAAAATTATTCATTAAAACATAGCTATCGTTTTTTAAAATTATTCTGTAATAACTTCTCTCGCTTGCTTCTTGTCTTAGTGGGGTAATCTGAAATGAATGGTTGCCTAGAATTTTTTCTAACCAACTGATTGCTTCTTTTAAGTCTTTTTTCAACTATCTTTTACTACCTGAGGAACTGGATAAGCATCTTCGGGTACGAAAAAATCTGGTATTAGCTCTGCGAATGGATAATCAGCATATTTACTAAAGTCTGTTTCACCATGTTCTGCGAGCAAAGAATCATCTAAAACAAAATTGCCAGAGAATTTATCTTTGTCTTTATTTAGAATTATGTGAGCAGCATCAGCCATTATCTGTGGGTCCCTAGACTTTTTCATCATTTCATCTCCTCCTAAAACATTTTTTACTGCTGCTGTCTTAATAGCTGTTCTTGGCCAAAGAGCATTTACTGCAATTTGTCCTTTATATTCAGCCGCCATTCCTAAAACACATAGACTCATATTGTATTTAGCCATTGTGTAAGCAACATGACCCTGGAACCACATTGGATTCATATCTAAAGGCGGTGAAATATTCAAAATGTGTGGATTATCTGATTTTAAAAGGTGTGGTATACATGCCTTGCTTGTGAGGAATGTACCTCTACCATTAATGTTATGCATTAAGTCGTATCTTTTCATATCAGTGTCTAACGTTGGTGTAAGACTTATTGCAGATGCATTATTAATGCAGATATCAATTCCACCAAAATGATCTACAGCTTTCTTCACTGATTCATGTACATTATGCTCATCTCTGATATCACATTGAATAGGTAGTCCATGCCCTCCTGCTGCTTCAATTTCTTCAACTGCAGTAAATATTGTTCCAGGTAGTTTAGGATGTGGATCAGCAGTTTTTGCCGCAATCGCAATTTTCGCTCCATCGGCTGCTGCTTTTAATGCTATAGACAGACCTATGCCTCGACTTCCACCTGTCATAAAAATCACTTTATCTTTCAAACTCATAAAACTTTTTTGTATTTTAAAAGTCCTATAATAACAGGCATATGAACAAATTTAAAAAACTATTATTGTTATTTACATTAACGTATCAAAGTTTTTTATGGGCTGAGTGTTCTGATGAAGACAAAGACTCACAAATAAAGTTAGCTGATGGTGAAATCAAACTTGATGAAAAAACCTCATTGGGTTTTAAGAGTGCAGAACTTAAAAATAATGAAACAGTTTTAACTGATGTTGAAATATATACATGTGATAAAGATGCTGTATGGAAATTTTCAGCAGATGAAGCTTCTCTTAAAAAAGATAAAAGCATTCAACTAAAAAAAGCAAAAGTTACCTTATTTGATATTCCAATTTTTTGGGTAAATGAGGTAAATTACGATGATAAAGAATCTATTTCAGTACCCTCTCTTGGATTAACAGATAATGAAATAGATATTAGTTATAAATTTCAAAGAAAATATGAAAATAGTTCATTTGTCTTAGAACCTGTTTACACAAAATCTAAGTTTGGTGCTTCATTTAAATACCAGCACAAGGATGATAACAATAATTATAAATTTACAAGCTTAGCTCTGAATGATGATGATGACTCTTGGGTGTACAAACTAATTGGAAACTCTTTAATTGGCGAAAATATAACATTTGGAGTGAATTATTCTGATTTTTCAGGTCAATCATTAATACAAAACTACGGATATAGATATCTAGACGCAAGTAGAAGAAGTTTAGATCTACGGCAATCCATAAATTTGTCTTATGAGCTTGATAATTTATTTATGAGTTTTGGAAGTGATGACTTCAAACAGCTAGGTATTGCTAGACCTGTTTCACATAGAAAAGATTACGTAACAAGTGATTTATTTTTTGATATAGGTCAATTTCGTATAGATTTAGTAACAGAATTTGCAAAATTTAAAGACAAATCTAACAAAATCTTTCAGTTGCCTTATTATGTTTACAACAATGTAGAGCGTTTTTTTACGGAACTTAGAGCTTCTAATAAATATCAAAACAATAAGATAAAAATTGATACTGATTTTCTTGTACAGATAAGAGACTACTCTTTTAAGGACAAAACAATTGAAGGCATCCAAAAAAATGACTTTGCTTTCAGGCAGAATTTTTCTTTTCGTGAAATTAAAGGACTCAAACTAGGTGTGATTGTTTCTTCGTATGAAGATCAATCAGAAGTTCCCATACTTGATTCCTATCCAAGAATGCCTACTCCAGAATCCAATATATCTTTACAGCCTTGGTCAGGGAAAGATAGAGGGCCTAATCAAAATAAATTATTTATTTTTCACTCAGGATCAATGAGCAGTTTTAATTACTCTGTATCAACAAACTTATATGAGGACTATAACTTTTCAGATGAAAGCATGATTTTCAAAAAGTTTTATGAAAAGAAACCAATTTTTTTTAAGATTCAAAAAAACTTTGGAAACTTTTCTTATTTTACAAATGGAAACTATAGTATTGAAAAAGAAAAATTTATGGGGCTGCGGTTCGGCTTAAAATATTCAAACCAAGAGGGTTTATTTTCGTTAGAAAAAAATGAATTTGCTTTGGCAAGTTTTCCCTTATCTGGAATAAATAATTATGTTTTAAAAGCAAAACAAAAATTTGGCGGTATAACTTTATTCACTAGAGCTCAATATTCACAAGAAAATGAAATTATTAATGAAAGTGTTATTGGTGGAGAATGGTTTGTAGATTGTTTGAAATTAAGATTAAGTCTTGAACGAGCTAGATTTTTTCCATATATAGATCCTAGCACCGTAAATTTGTCTTATATGCACATAATAAATTTGACTAATCCTCAGGTAAAAAATAACCTTAGCTTTGAATTTGAACTGATAGGGCTTTCAAATATTTTGAACCCAGTAGAAAATATAATTGAAAATGGATTATTTAATTAAATTAATTTTTGTACTTTTACTATCTGCTGGTGCATATAGTCAGACGGTTGATAGGATTGCAGTGATTGTTAATGATGGGGTTGTTCTTGAATCAGATATTCAACTTAAAATTAAAAATTTTAAGAAAGAAGCTGCTATTTCAGGAGTGAGAGTACCCTCTGAAGAGGATTTAAGAAATGAAATAATCGAAGCTCTGATAATTGAGGAACTTCAACTACAGATTGCTGACAAAGCAGGTATAAAGATTAGTGATGAAGAACTTAATGTTACCGTCAAAAGAATTGCTCAGCAAAATGAGTTAACAATTGAAGAATTTATTCAATCTATTGAAGATGAGGGTGACTCTTATGAGCTTGTCAGAGATGAAATCAAAAGATCATTAAAAATTAACAGGGTACAACAAGGAAGGGTTCAAAATAGAATATCAATAACACAAGAGGAATTAGTAAATTTTCTTAATACAGAAGAGGCTAAAACACAGTTAGGACCAGAACTAAATGTTAGGCAAATTTTAATAAGAACAAATTCTCAGAAAAACATTGATGATGTTTATAACGAAGTTGTTGACTCTGTTGATAGTGGAAAAAATTTCATAGAGCTATCAGAAAATTTTTCTGAAGATCAGAATAAAGGAGATTTGGGTTGGAGAAAGATAACTGGTTTCCCAGAATTATTTCAGAGCACTCTTGAAAAACTCAAGATTGGAGAAGTTTCAGGAATTATAAAAAGTGGTGCAGGTTCACATATTCTTTACCTCAATGATAAGAGAGGTCCAGCAGTTTCTTTTGAAAAAGAATGGGAAGTTAGACATATACTTCTCATTCCTGACAGAGTAAGACCAGATGATGAATCTGAAGAATTAATGATTTCTATAAGAGAAAGATTACTTGCTGGGGAAGATTTTGATCAATTGGCAGTAGAGTTTAGTGATGATCCTGGCTCAAAACAGGAAGGTGGAAAACTTGGTTGGGCAGGTGAAGGTAAGTACACAGAGGCCTTTGAAGAAGTAATGATGAGATCTAATCTCAACGAGGTTTCTCTCCCTTTTCGTTCCGATTTTGGATGGCATATTTTAGAGGTTACTGGTACAAGAATTGAAGACAAAACAAATGAAAGAATTGCAGATCAAGCATTTAATTATCTTTATAGTAGAAAATTCGAGGAAGAACTTGAATCAGATTTGCAAGAACTTCGAGCTGAAGCGTTCATTGAAATAAAGGACTATTGATAAATAAAAAAATTATCGTTTCTTTGGGTGACCCCTCGGGTATTGGACCTGAAATTTTTTTAAAAGCCTTATCTAAAATAAATTCAAAAGAAATTTTTGAAAAAATTGTTGTTGTAAGTTCATTTAGTGTTTTAGATTTTATAAATAGCCAACTCAAATATAGCTTTGAGTTCAATGAGCTAGCAAATATCAAAAATACTAAACCCAATAAGATTAATTTTATTAATGTTCAGAATTGTCCACACTACAAAGTAGGAAAATCAGATGAAAATAATGCAGACTATGTCATTGACTGCATTAATATTGCATCGGATTTGGCATTTGATAATAAATTAAATCTTGTTACAGGCCCTATTAATAAAAGTGTTATTTCTTCGAAAATTAAAAATTTTCAAGGACACACCGAATACTTTAAGAATAAATTTTCTTGTAGTGATGTTTTGATGTTGCTAGCGAACGATCAGCTTAAAATTGGGGTTGCAACTACCCATATACCTCTCAAAGAGGTTTCAAACACTATTTCTGAAAAACTATTAATTAATAAAATAACCCTTTTAGAAAAAGGATTAAGAGAACTTTTTAATATCCAAAATCCCTTGATGGGTATTTTAGGATTAAATCCACATGCTGGTGAAAGGGGTGAATATGGTCAAGAAGATAAAAATATTGTTCAGCCTACTGTTCTCAGGCTAAGTAATAAATTTAATCTGATTGGACCATTGCCAGCAGATACAGCTTTTGTTTCATCAAAATGTGATGGATATCTTTCTATGTATCATGATCAAGCTTTGCCAGTAATTAAAACACTAGATTTTCATGGCACTGTAAATATTACTATTGGACTACCTTTTATGCGTGTCTCTGTTGATCATGGGACAGCTGAAGATATAGCATCAGATTTTAAAGCAGACCCTAGCAGCATGATAAAATCGATAAAAATTGCTTTGAATGAAAATAAAGCCTAAAAAATCTCTTGGCCAAAACTTTCTAAGAGATAACACTTTCATTGAAAAAATCCTTACATGTACCAATCTGCCAAATGCTACTGAAATTATTGAAATAGGGCCTGGTGATGGTGCTCTTACAAATTACTTAGCCAATACAAATAAAAAATTTAGGGGCTTTGAAATAGATAGTAAATTACATAGCATTTTAAATAATAAGTTTTCTGATAATAATAATATGGAGTTTATAAACGCAGATATTCTTGAAGTTGATTTACATAAATTTTCCTCAGAAAGTCTTATAGTCTTTGGTAATCTGCCCTATAACATTTCATCCCAAATTATTTTAAAGATTTTAGAAGAAGACTTTGTTTTTCTTGAATGTATTTTTCTCATTCAAAAGGAAATGGCAGAGAGATTCATTTCAAAAAAAGAGAAACAAAATAAACTTTCTTTAATAACCGAATATTTTGGAACAATTCATGGAATATTTGACATACCACCTGAGGCATTTCATCCGGAACCAAAGGTGACTTCAACGCTAATTAGATTGATTAAAAATAATAAAGATAGAGGACTAAATTATCAAAATTTTAAAATGGTTTTAACTAAGTGCTTCGCATCCCCGAGAAAAAAAATTAAGGCTGGATTAAAAGCATTAAACCTTGAAATGGAAGGTTTTTCGTTTGATATTAATAAACGTCCTGAGGAGCTTGTCTTGGATGATTTTTTTGAAATACTAAGGGCTTATGAACAACAAATCTAAATTTGTAATAGGTGATATTCAAGGTTGTTACAAAGAATTTAAAAATTTATTAAAACTTATAGACCCAAATAAGGAAAATAAATTCTTCTGTGTAGGTGATCTTGTGAATAGAGGTCCAGAATCTGAAAAGGTAGTTGATTATGTTTTAGAAAATGAAGTAAAAAGTGTACTTGGTAACCATGATTTACATCTAATGGCGATTCTAGCAGGAGTGCGTAAACATAATGATAAAAAAGATACTATGACAAAAATTATAAGCAAGAATAAATCTATTGAAATTTTAGAGTATTTTTTAAATTTCCCTTTTGCCAAAGTGCTCTCAAATGAGACAAAAAAAACACTTGTTGTGCATGCAGGTGTTCTTCCCACTTGGTCTATTGAGGATATAAAAGCTGCAAATGAGGAATTAACCTCTTCTTTAAAATCGAACCCTGAAAAATTTCTTGATCAAATGTATGGCGACAGAAGGAAGGCAATCTCTAAATCAACTAATAAGAAAAATAGAAGAAGATACCTTGTTAATGTTTTCACCAGAATGAGATTCATAACTAAAGAAAATAAACTAGACTTAAATACCAAAATTAAGAAGTCACCAAAACAAAAATATCAGCCTTGGTTCAATTACAAACACAAGGCTCTAAAAGATGTCGATAGTATTGTGTTTGGCCATTGGGCTGCACTAAAAGGTGTCACAAACAATAATAAAATAAAAGGTGTTGACCTTGGATGTGTCTGGGGTGGTTCTTTAGCCGCCATCAATATTAACGATAGATCAATTATTACAGTAGATTCACAAAAATGAAAATTTATAGAGTTGGTGGCGCAATAAGAGACAGAATTCTCAATCTTAAAGTTGAAGATTCAGATTATGTTGTTGTAGGAAGCACAGAGGGTGAAATGATTGATAAAGGTTTTAGAAAGGTTGGTAAGGATTTCCCAGTTTTCTTACATCCTGAAACAAACGAGGAATATGCGCTTGCAAGAAAGGAAAGAAATATAGGATCTGGACATAAAGCTTTTAACTTTTATTTTTCACCTGAGGTGTCTTTAGAAGAAGATTTAAAACGAAGAGATATAACTATTAATGCAATAGCAGAAGATGAATATGGAAATTTAATTGATCCATATGGAGGTATTGCTGATTTAAAAAATGGTGTAATAAGACACGTTTCTTCAGCTTTCACTGAAGATCCACTCAGAGTATTAAGACTTGCAAGATTCTATGCAAAATTCGATGGTTTCGAGATTCATGCTGATACAAAAACAATTTTAAAAAAGATATCCCAATCTGATGAGCTTAATTACCTTAGTGGTGAAAGAGTTTGGGAAGAAACTTTGAAGGCATTAAATTTTGATTTTTTAAGATTTTTAAAAGTGATTAAAAATTTTAATCTTCAAGAGCCTTGGTTTTCTAAGTTAAGTGAAATACCAAAAATAATTGACCAAAGGCCTGAAATTGCTCTTTCTCAAGTTGATCAAGCAAATAAATATAATTTCTGTTTGAAGCTCAAAAAATATATGCCAAAGAAATTTCTAAAATACCTAGAAATATGGAAACAAATTCAACAATTTAATAAAAGTAGTAGTCCAGATGATAAATTTCTTTTCTTCACATCATTTTTAAATGATAACAATAGAGTAATTTTTCTTGATATCATCAAATATTTTGATGATAAGAGTGAATATTTTTTCAATGTTATAGATGAAATTACAAAAATAGATTTTACTGACTTAACATCACATAAATATGATGAAATCAAAAAAATTAAAAAGAAAAAAATAATTAATATAATTGATAGGTATGAGTGATTGGATTTTTATTACAGGTGGTGCCCAAAGAATAGGTAAAGCTATTGCTGAGCACTTTCATCATAATAATTGGAATGTAATCATTCACTACAGGAATTCTGAAAAAGAAGCTATTGAGCTTAAGCGGAAACTTAATTCGGTGAGAGAAAATTCATTCGAAATTATAAAGGCAGACCTTGATGATAGTGCTTCAGTAGAAGTTTTATGCAAAAAGGTATTAGAAATCTCACCAAATTTAAAAGCAATAATAAATAATGCTTCAACATTCTATCCGAAAGAAATATCTGAAATTGAAGAAGAAGACTGGAGTGCGCTTTTATCCTCAAACTTAAAGGCTCCAATGTTCATATGTAAATTTTTGGGAGAAAGGTTAAAGAAAAATACAGGCTCGATAGTTAATATTACAGATATTTATGCTGAATCAGGCTTAGCAAGGTATGCCACATATGCTTCAGCAAAAGCGGGGTTATTGAATATGACGAAATCACTTGCCTCTGAATTAGCACCTGAGGTATTGGTAAATTCAGTAGCACCAGGAGTAATTTTGTGGGATGTTGGAAATGAGCCAGATGAAGAAAGGAAGAAAGAAATATTAAAAAAAGTACCACTTAAGCGAATGGGGTCGGTAGAAGATATTGTAATGATGGTTGATTATTTAGTAACAAAAAATACCTATATGACAGGAAGAAATATAAATGTTGATGGTGGAAAATCTTTAGGATGAATGACGAACAAAGAGTAGACATTAAATTAGGCGAACGGACTTTTTCATTTAGTATACCGGCTGATGAATTCATAGCCTTTGGAAAGGCAAAAAAAAAGATTGAAAAACTTCTTGAGGAAATTAATGCACCAGAAGAAAAACTTGATCATGCATTAGTACAAATTGCTCTTAAATTTGCCATCGAATATGAAATAAAAAATGAAGATCTTTCATCTGATAGTGAAATAAATGAAAGAGCTTTAGATGATTTAACAAACAAAATTAAATTATTTATAAATCAATAGATACATTTGCAAAAAATGTTTAATATTTAATTGTCTGAATCATCGGTTTTCAGAATTTACTCTAGAACCGATAATGTAAATTAAGGGAAGCAGATTTTTTATAGCTGTGCGTTACTTTAGAGGAAGCCTTACTATAAAGAAGAGCTACCCACCTGACCTAAGGGTTCAGGGTGACTGGAAACAATGATTCAGATGTCTGTTAAAAATGAACTAAGATTAGAAATTAAAAATAAACTCCTTTCATTTTCACAACGAGAAATAATCGAAAAAACACATCTAATTCAAAAACTTCTAAATGAGCAAGAGTTGTTTCATAAAGCAAAGAAAATTGGCTTGTTTATGCCTATTGAATTTGAACCTAAACTTGTAATATCAAAAGATAAAAAAGTTTATGCCCCATTTATAAAAGATGAAGTTCTAGGCTATGGGAATATATCAAAAGGAGTTTTAGTAGGGACTTATGGAATATTAGAGCCAAAATATAAAACAGAAGTAGATATATTTGAGTTGGATATCATTTTAGTTCCATTTATCGGTTTCAATGAGAAACTTTATAGATTAGGAAGAGGTAAAGGGTTTTATGACAAAACTTTTGTTAATATTAAGAGTAAAACAAAAAGACCTGTTTTATGGGGAGTAGGTTTTGAAATGCAAAAAACAAATCTAAACTTTCAAGAAAAACATGATGCTAAATTAGATAAAATTTTTACTGAAACAGAAATCTATGAATAAGAAATTTTTTGCAGCTCAGGGCGCATTTGATGAGATTAATAATTCAAATGGCAAAATAAATATAGGTATTGGGACAGGGTCCACAACAACTATTTTTATAAATGAATTTCTTCCAAATTTAAAAAACAGAATAAACACTATTTTTTCAAGCTCAAATGAATCAACAGAGTTATTAGAAAATTTACAATTTGAAGTTTCACAAGGAGCGCCAGAGAAATTTTTATTAGATTACTACATTGATGGAGCAGATGAGATAGATAAAAATTATTATCTAATTAAAGGCGGTGGAGGGGCGCATACCAGAGAAAAAATACTTGCTGCAGCTTCAAAAAAATTTATATGTATTGCTGACGAATCTAAAAAAGTTGAAATTCTTGGCACATTTCCTTTACCGATAGAAGTGATTCCATTTGCAGAACATTCGGTAAGAAGAAATTTAGAGAGCATGAGTGAAAAAATAACAAAAAGAAGGTTTTTGTCTGATAGTGGAAATATTATTCTAGACATGCATGGAATACTAATTTCTGATCCAGAAAAAATGGAGACAGAATTAATATCTATTCCAGGAATTGTAGAAGTAGGTATATTTACAAAAAATAAACCTACCTCAATAAAGATAGGAAGAGATTCGTATTATGAGTCTATAGATTGCTGAATAGCTTCAACTATTTGTGGGTCTGAAGGATTCATCCTGTGAGAAAAGCTTTTTACCTCTCCTTCGCTTGTAATTAAATATTTATGAAAATTCCAAGCAGGTCTTTTTTGAGTAATTTTAAACAGCTTTTCAAAGAAAGGATGTGTATTTACTGCATTAACATTTGTGATTGAGAAAAGGGGAAATGTTATATCAAAGGTTGACTTACAGAACTCTGCGACTTCTTCTTCATCAGAAAATTCTTGATAAAGAAAATTTCTTGATGGGAACCCTAAAACAGTGAATTCATCTTTTGAAAACCGTCTTTGTAACTCTTCAAGTTCTTCGTATTGGTAAGTAAATCCACATTTACTCGCTGTATTAACTACAAGAATAGTTTTGCCAGAATACTCACAAAGATTTTGATATTTTTTTTCATTCAAAATTTTTACTTTCTCATCCAGCAGACCTTCGCACGCAGAAAGGACACTGTTTGAGAAAAGATATAAAAAAATTGTTCCTGTGATTTTAAATTTCATATTTCACACCGAAAAAAGTATACAGAAGTATTTAAGAAATGCCTACAATTAAAACTATGAAAATTAGACATAGAGTAGCTAACTCTATGGAGTCTGAAAACTTATTGATTATATTATTAAAATACTTTTCCATATTAGACTACGTAGATCTCTCCAATTAAATAACCAAATGTAAAAAATACTGCAGTCCAAACAGGATATTCTTTGCAAAAAGAAAATAAGTTGTTCATGTATTCTTTCATTTCAAAAAAGTTTGGGGCCGAAGCCCCGATCTGTCAGTCTTTGGGGGAGAGGAGAGACTGACTTATCTAATATAATACATATTTATTATGTAATATCAATATTTATTATAAATAAATGATACTTATTTTATAAAATAATGTCTATTTATTTATTGTTACTGGTATTCCCTCTTCTACAATGTTAAATAACTCAATAACATCTTTATTCGACATTCTTATGCAGCCTTTTGAGGCTTTTGCTCCTAATAGCCATTCCTCTGGTGTTCCATGTATGTAAATATACCTGCTGTAAGAATCTACACCCTCACCTTTATTGATCCCATGTTCTAATCCATCAAGCCAAAGAATCCTTGATTGAACAACATCATCTTCCACAAGCACCTTATCAGTATCATATATAGGATAAATCTCTCCTGAAAAACTTCTTCCAATAAATCTCGCTCCTAATGGCATATCCTTTCCTATTTTTCTTTTGATAACATGTTTCCCAAGTGGTGTTTTGAACGAGTTAATTTTTGAACCCTCTCCGTACTTTGAGGAGGAAATTGGATAAGTTTTTATAACAGATTTGTTATCAAGCAAAAATAATTTTTGCTTTGAAATAGAAATTTCAATCTCTGTTGATTTCATCAGGAAAGACATGATTAATAAAACTAAAATATTATTTTTCATTTGTTTTTATTAATTAAGGCCAATAGGATAATAATAAATGAGAAGATTAGTAATGGATAATCTCCAAAAATTAGATATGTTGTATTTTTCATATTAGTAGAGATAGTTTCTGTTTTAAAACCCCTTATGCCTTTTGAAATACTTTCTGATAATTTTATCTGATTATAAGGTGAAATAATCTCTGAAATACCATCTGTAGTAGATCTAACGACCCATTTTTGAGACTCAATTGCACGTGCTTTTGCATGAAGTAAATGTTGTGCTGGCATATATTTTCCGTACCAGCTGTCATTACTTATATGAATGATAAATGCAGTATTCCTAGTTCTATCAACAAAAGTATCATTAAAAGATAATTCCCAACAAATTAACCCAGAAAAGGGAACTTGTTGAATAAAAACCTTTTTTTGCGATTTTTCTCCTCTTGTTAATGATGAGTTAGGGATATTAAAAAATTCATTGAAGTTTTTTAATAAATTATCAAAAGGCTGAAATTCTCCAAAAGGTACTAGGTTTCTTTTATCATATCTGTCATTCGTTGAAGTATTAACAATTGAGGTAAAAATTTTTTCATCCTGTTGAATAAAGAAACCACCAATAATATCAATATCCGCAAATTCTGTTCTTGCTTGAAAATTTTGATAACTACTTACGGCCTCGGGCCATATTATTACCTCGGCTCCATCATTTTTTGCCTGCGAAGTAAGGTTGTTTAATATTTTGTAGTTATTTTCAACTGGCTGAACAACTGCAATTTTTAATTGTTTAGAATCTTCATCAAGAAATAAATTCTTATTAGGACTTAAAAAACCAACTAGTAATAACAAAAATATACTTCCAATTCTCAAAATACTAATTTTTAAAGCTAAGACAATTATTAGGCCAAAAATAAATGATGTTCCAGAAACACCTATTAAAGGAAGATATCCTGTGAAATTAATAGGAACTGCAAAAATCCCAATATTTAGCCATGGAAATCCTGATATCATCCAGGAACGAATCCATTCCAAAATGAATATTAAAGATGGTATCAGTAATACAAAAAATTTATTCCCTTCAAAAAATTTTATTAAAAAAGTAAAAAAGCCAAAATAAAGAGAAAGATAAAAAATTAAAAGAGCAGTAATACAAAAACTTAAAAAATAACCTGCTCCATAAAAATTAATTGCATCAAAAATCCAATTTATTGAAATAGACCAAAATATTAAACCAATTACTAGACCTCGAAAAAATGCTTTAATCAATTTTTCGAACAGTTATTTTTTTTATTTTTCGTTGATCTGCAGATGTTACAGTGAATCGAAGATCATAATCTTCGAAACTTTCGCCTACTTTTGGAAGGTGTCCAAATTTCTTCAAAGCAAAACCTCCAATAGATTCTACCTCTTCAGAGTTTAAGTTAATTTCAAAAAATTCTTCAAATTTTTCTATATCTAAAGTTGCAGATACTATAAACTCATCCTGATTTATTTTAATAATTTCATCTGTTTTTTCTTCGTAAAACTCATCCTCAATTTCACCAACAATTTCTTCAAGAATATCTTCAATAGTAATAAGTCCTGCCAACATTCCATATTCATCTAAAACCATTGCAAGATGAGCTCTATCTTTTTTAAAATCTTCAAGAAGAGATGTAACTGATTGTGTCTCAGGAACATATTTGACCTCTCTTAATAAATCTTCGATCTTAAAATTTTTATCACTTATTTCTTCATCTATTAAATCTTTTACATGAAGTATCCCTACAGCTTTTTCTGAAGACTTATCAAAAACGGGATATCTCGAGTGTCTTGTATCTTGTATAGTTTTGTAAACTTCCTGCATGTCACTATCCTCATTTATATAAGAAATATTCACTTTAGGAATCATAATTTCTCTAACTATTGCATCTTTAATTTTTAATACATTTTGTATAAGCTCCTCGATCTGCTCATCATCCGGAGTTTCTATTGTTTTATTAGAATTATTTTTTTCTTTAGAAAACAAATTCGAAAAAAAAGATAAAAAACTTTTCTGCGAGGGCTCTTCAGACATTATTTATAGGGATTAGATATTCCAATTTGTGACAAAAACTCAATTTCTTTTTCTTCCATTAATATAGCATCATTTTCATTATCATGCCCATAGCCTTTAAGATGGAGAAGTGAGTGTATCAGTAGATGTAAAAAATGATCTATATAATTTTTATTTTGGGCAAGTGATTCTTCTAATAATAAATCATTACAAATAAGTATTTCTCCCTCACAATTTTTATCTATCTGATCTAACTCCTCACTTGGAAAAGAAAGTACATTTGTTGGCTTATTTATTTTCCTAAATTTATAGTTAATTTTTTGAATATCCTCTAAAGAACAAAAACTTAACTCAACATTTAATTTATTTATATCAAAAAAAGCGGTAAATAATTCAATTGCTTGAGTAATAGCTTTTTTATTATTGTTAAATTTTGTCGGTAAATTGAAAATTTCGAATTTTAAATTATTCTTCGAAACTATCATAAGCTTGTACAATTTCTTGAACTAAAGAGTGTCTTACAACATCCTTAGCACCAAATTTAGTAAATTTTATTGAATCAACATTCTTTAAAACTTCAATTGAGTGCTTAAGGCCAGATGTAATATTTTTAGGTAAGTCAATCTGACTTAAATCCCCATTAACAACAGCTTTAGATCCAAAACCTAACCTTGTAAGAAACATTTTCATCTGCTCTATAGTTGTATTCTGGCCTTCATCCATAATTATAAAAGCTTCTCTTAATGTTCGGCCCCTCATATACGCAAGAGGAGCTATTTCTATAACATCCCTTTCAACTAATCTGGTTACTCTTTCAGCTCCTAACATGTCATGTAAGGCATCGTATAAGGGTCTCAGGTATGGGTCAATTTTTGATGATAAGTCTCCTGGCAGAAAGCCAAGTTTCTCTCCAGCCTCAACGGCTGGCCTAACTAAAACAATTTTTCTTATTTTTTCTTTTATTAAATCGTCTACTGCACATGCAACTGCTAAAAAAGTTTTCCCTGTACCTGATGGACCTATCCCAAAAGTTAAATCGCTATTTTTTATATTATCTAGATATGCAATTTGATTTTTTCCTCTTGGTGTTACAAGTGTACGTGGAGTTTTTATTTTTGATGAGTTTGATTCTTCATTCTCTTTATCTTCAAATTTTGCTGAATGTAAACTTAAGTGGACAACATCTGGAGTTATTATTGAATTAGTTTCTAGTTTTTCTTTCAGACTAAATAATGCAGAAACTCCTATAACAACATCTTCTTTTTTTCCTTTTAATTCAAATTCTGTCCCATTTTGAAGAACTTTAATACGTAGAGCTTTCTCAATCTGTTTTAGATTTTTATTAAATTCTCCGCAAAGCAGAATTAATCTGTCTGGAGTGAGGTTTGAAAAATTTAGTTGCTGACTATACAAGTATTTAATTAGTTAAAACGCCTCTAAGTGAGTTAGGCAATGCTTCATTAATTTGAATATTAACTAATTGTCCAATTAAATCATAGTCATCTGCCTGAAAATTTACCACTCTGTCGCAAATTGTTCTTGCTTGAAGCTGACCTGGATCTTTTTTAGATAAGCCCATAACTAAACAATTCTGTACTGTTCCTACTAGCTTTCTACTATAACCAAAAGCTATTTGATTTAATCTATCTTGCAACAGATCTAGCCTATCTTTCTTAACTTTTTCTGACACATCATCTTCCATTTGAGATGCAGGCGTATTTGGTCTTTGACTATATATAAAACTGTATGATGCATCAAATTTTACTTTTTCAACTATATCCATAGTGGCCTGAAAATCTTCTACAGTTTCTCCAGGAAAGCCAACAATAAAATCTGAAGAGAAACTCATATCGGGTCTTATTTTTTTAATTTTCTCTATTAATTTTAAGTACTTGTTAGTATCGTATCTTCTTCTCATAAGCTTGAGAATTCGATCGGAGCCACTTTGAATTGGAAGATGAACATGACTTACCAATTCAGGAACATTTTCATAAGCCTCAACGAGGTCATCTTTAAATTCATGTGGATGACTTGTTGTAAATCGAATTCTCTCTATACCATCAATTTTTCCAGTTAATTCAATAAGCTGTGCAAGTGAAGAAATTTCACCTTTATATGTTCCTTTAAAGTTATTCACATTTTGACCTAAATAATGAATTTCGGCTGTTCCCTTTTCAGACAATATCTTTACTTCTTTAAGGATGTCCTCAACAGTTCTTGATACTTCATGCCCTCTTGTCATAGGTACCACACAGAAAGAGCAATATTTATTACACCCTTCCATTATTGAGACAAAAGATGATGGTTCTCCTTTATCAGGAGCAGGCATATGAGAAAATTTTTCTAGTTTTGGAAAAGATATATCAATTTGTGCTTTTTTAACTTTTTGTTTTTTTTTGTAAAGTTCTGGTAAGCGATGGAGCGATTGTGGGCCAAAAACAATATCAACCTCTGGTGCTCTTTTCATAATTTTTTCACCCTCTTGTGAGGCAACACATCCACCAATTGCTATTTTAAGATCTGGCTTTTTATCTTTAATTTTTCTCCATCTACCAATTTGATGAAATACTCTCTCTTGAGCTTTCTCACGAATGGAACAAGTATTTAAAATAATAAGATCTGCCTCATGTTCTGAACTTGTAAGCTCAAAATTTTCTTCAAGTTTAAGAATCTTTGCCATCTTTTCTGAATCGTACTCATTCATCTGACAGCCATGTGTTTTGATGTATAATTTTTTTGGCATATTCTTATTATAGTGAAACAAAAAATTTACAAAATTAAATTTCTTCAAGTTGGAGAAGTATACGAAATTTACGCAAAAAATATATACCAAAGCGATTTTTACGCTTTTCTTGAAATTGATGGGTATATTTTTGATACGAAAAATAATTTAGTCGTAGATACGTCTGAAGAAAAGTTAAAAGCTGAATTTTTAGATGTTCAAAAAACTCTTTTACCTATAAATTCAATTGTTAGAATTGATGTTGTTAATGAAATCGGTAAGTCGAAAATTTCTAAGGCTGATTCAAAGAATCTAGCTCAATTTCCAATAAATATTATGCCTGATAAAACAAAATAAAAATTTAAAATATGAACAGAAGATTATTTCTTAAATCATTATCTCTTTTATTCTTCGTACCAGCTTTAGCTGCATTTCAAAAAAAAGATAACAAAGTAAAATTTTTACATGGGGTTGCAAGTGGCGATCCAACAGATAAAAGGGTTGTTATTTGGACAAGAATAACACCTGAAAAATTTAATGTCACAAAAGCTATTAAATATCAGATATCGCTTCAAAAAAGTTTTAAATCTATTCTAGAACATGGTTTAGTTTTTACTAACAAAAGAAAAGACTTTACAGTCAAAGCTGATATAAATCTTTCAAAATATAAACCAGGAACAAAATTTTTTTATCGCTTCATTTGTGAAGATGTGATATCTCCAGTTGGAATAACTAATACCTTACCTCAACAAGATATTGAAAAGTATAAAATTGCCATTTTTAGCTGCTCTAACCATCCTGCTGGTTTTTTTAACGTATATAAAGATGCAGCAAAAGATAAAAGCATTGATCTAAACATACACCTTGGTGATTATATTTATGAGTATGAAGATGGTGGATATGCTACAGAAGACGCAAATAAGTTGGGAAGAATACCCATTCCAGAGAATGAAGTAAAAACTCTAAACGAATATAGGCTCAGACATTCACAATATAAGACAGATGAAGACCTTCAAGCCTTACATCAATCCAGACCTATGATATGTATTTGGGATGACCATGAAATTTCTAATGATGCATGGCAAAATGGTGCAGAAAATCATCAAAAAAACGAGAGTAATTTCTATTTTCGGAAAAAAAGTGCCTTACAAGCTTATTATGAGTGGATGCCTGTAAGAGAAAAAGTTATTAAACAGCGCAGGTGGGAAAACTTTAAAATTGGAAATTTAATTAATCTTCTTATACTTGATACAAGATTAAGCTCGAGAGATAAACAAGTTATGTACTCTGAATATATTAATGATGGGAACTTTGACAAAGAATCATTTTTAAAAGATCTCAATAAAAAAAGTCGCTCCCTTCTTGGACATGAACAGCTTAATTTTGTTAAACAAAAATCAAATAAAAATTGTACATGGAACCTTTTTGGACAACAAGTTCTATTATCAAAAGTGGTCTTACCACCCTTACCATCATTTGTCTTGAATGAACTACCCGAGAACTCAAAATATCTCAAATACATTAATAATTTAAATTTACCCTACAATACAGACTCATGGGACGGCTACCCTGCCGAGAGAGAAAGATTTTTAAATATTTTAAAGAAGTATTCGTCGAATAATATATTTCTTGCTGGTGATACTCATAATTGTTGGGCTGCGAATGTAAAAAACAATACAAAAAATTTTGTTGGTGTTGAATTTGGAACACCATCTGTTTCCTCTCCTGGTGGATCAGATGAATTTAAAGGTCTTGATGTAAGGCCTGTTGAAGCTGCTATAACTCTAGTAAACAAAAATCTAGTATGGACAAACTTTCGAAACAGGGGTTATTTAACTTTGGAACTTAGAAAGGAGTTCGGACTGGCATCTTTTATTGGAGTAAATACAGTAAAGAAGAAATCTTTTACTAGATCAATCTTAAAAAATATTTATCTTAAACCAGGTAAAGAAATTACTTAATATATTTTTCTTTGTAATACCTAAGCTCTTCTACAGATTCTCTTATATCATCCATTGCTCTATGAGATGCTTTTTTCTTATACTCTTCAAAGTCTTTATTCCATCTTTTTAGTGCCTCTTTAAAAGAAGTTACATCTATATGCCTGTAATGAAAATGGTTTGCTAGTTTTGGCATATATTTGATTAAGAAACGTCTATCATGGGAAACGCTACTACCGCAAAGTGGTGAGGCATGTTGTTTTAAATGTTTTTTAAAAAATTCAAGTGTTTTAAGTTCTGCTTCTTTTATGTTTACTTCACTTTTTTTAATTAATTCAATCAATCCAGTTTTAGAATGTTGGTTCACATTCCACTCATCCATCAAATCAAGAACATCTTGTTGCTGAGAAATTGCAATATTTGGGCCCTCTTCAACTATATTTAGATTCCCATCAGTAATCAGACTTCCAATTTCAATAATATGGTGTTTTTCAGGATCTAAGCCTGTCATTTCTAAATCTATCCAAGCTAGAAAATTTGTATTTGTCATTTATACTCTCTATTCAAACAATAATTCTATATGACCAGTAAAGATAATCAAAAAGTATTTTTTGGAGACGAGAAAGTTGAAAAAAAAGCTAAAACAAAAGGAGTAAATAAAATCTTCTCTCAGGTTGCTGATAATTATGACCTGATGAATGATTTAATGTCCTTTGGTCTGCACAGGGTTTGGAAAAAGCAATTTGTAAAAAACACAAATATCAAAGATAAGTCTAAAATTCTTGACTTAGCTTCAGGTACAGGAGATATCGCTAAATTAATTTATGAACATTCCCCTTCATCAAATATTTGGTTAGTTGATCAAAATAAGGAAATGATACTTAAAGCAAAACAGAGAGCTGCGGATGAAGGCTTTATAAATAAATCGAAATTTGAAATAAGTGAGGCTGAGTCTTTGCCATTTGAGGATAATTTTTTTGATCACGTCTTCATTTCATTTGGGTTTAGAAACTTTTCGGATAAGGATATGTCGTTAAAAGAGATTTATAGAATATTAAAAAAAGGTGGTTCTTTAAGGATTCTTGAGTTTTCAAAAGTCAATAATGTGGCATTTTCAAAGCTCTATGATTTGTATAGTTACAAAATTATTCCAACTATTGGTGAATTAGTCTCAGATGATAAAAAAAGTTATGAGTATTTAATTAAATCAATTAGGACTCATGAAAATCAGAAAGAATTAAAATCAATGTTGAAAAAAAATAAATTTTCAAAAGTCTCATTTGAAGACTTAACAAACGGAATAGTGTGTATTCATTCTGGTATTAAATGAACATTTTTAGACTTTTTTATATATTTTTCAAAATACGGGCATCTGGAATATTTTCTACATTTGGAATTAGATATAATTTTCTATTAGTACCATTTATAAATAAAAAAAATCCAGAAAAAAATTTTAAAGAAAAATTAGAGGATTTTGGCCCGGTCTATATAAAATTAGGTCAGTTACTTTCTACAAGAACAGATTTAGTATCAAAAAAACTCTCTAAAGAGTTAAATAAGCTCACTGATGATTGTGAGGCAGTGTCCTTTGATTACATAAAAAACACTATTGAAAATGAACTAGGAAAAAAATCAAAAAATATTCTAAATAACATAGATAAAACACCACTTTCGTCTGCATCACTCGCACAAGTACATATTTTTTTTATGGATAAAAAAAAATTTGTTGTCAAAGTTCAAAGGCCGCATCTTAAGGAAAAGATTCTAAAAGATATTAACCTCGTTAAATTTGGCATTAGGATATTAAGAGTTTTTATAAAATCGTATCCAAGGATAGATTTAATGAAAATCATTAATGATTATGAAAGAGTTATTAATAATGAATTAGATTTTCGTTTAGAAGCAAATAATGCAAAAAAGACATACGAAAATTTTCAGGATAGCAGTTTTCTTTATGTGCCCTCAATTGTAGAAAAATATACAACAAAAAAAATAGTTGTTATGGAATATATTGATGGAATTCCTGTTACAAATATAAAAGAGTTAAAGAAATATAAATTGAACCTTAAAGCTTTGGCAGAGAGTGGAGTAAAAATTTTTTTAAAACAAGTTTTTCAGGATAATTTTTTTCATGCTGATATGCATCCTGGAAATATTTTTGCTGCTAAAACATCGCCAAAAAAACCTTTTTACTATGCAGTCGATTACGCCATATGTGGCTCATTGTCTGAGTCTAATCAAATATTAATTGCGCAGATGATATCTTCTTTACTTAAAAAAGATTTTTATTCTTTGGCTCAACTTTTCATTTTTGCCAATTGGGTGAGTGAGGATACAAAAACTGAGGAATTAGAAAATATTTTAAGAATTAATTGTGAACACTTACTTGATAAACCTTTGTCTCAAATTTTATTTGGTGAGCTTTTATTAAATCTCCTTGAAGCCATGAGACCATTTAATCTTTACTTAGATAATGATCTTTTGCTTTTAATTAAAACTCTAGTTCATATCGAGGGTATGGGAAGACAAATTTATCCTGAATTAGATTTTTGGAGTGTAGCAAATCCGTTCTTAAAAACATGGTTTAAAGATAAGTACAGTGTCAAAGGACTTGTAAAGTATCTTGTATCAAAAAAACATATACTTACATATATGATTGTGAAAAGATTTGAGGAAACACAAGAAATATTTGATCAAAACTATGGAGATATAAAATGACCATTGGTTGGCTGCAGATAATTATTGTTCTAGCAATAATAATCTTAGTTTTTGGAACTAAAAGATTAAGAACTTTAGGAAGTGATATAGGAAAAGCTTTGAAAGGTTTCAAAAAAGAGATTAAAGAGGATAATGATTCAGATAGGAATTCCTGAACTTTTAATTATTATTCTGGTTTTTTTTGTTGCTGCAAAACCAGAAAAGATATCAAAATACTTAAGGGATCTGATAAAGTCTTTCATAAAGATCAGCTCTACGTTTGATAAAGCAAAAGAAGACTTAGAGAGAGAACTTAATTTTCAAGAATTAAAGCAAGAAGTCTTTAACGAAAAAAAAATGAAAGATTTTGATAAAGAAGATGAGTAATAGTCTTTTATCTCACTTTGGAGAATTAAGAAATAGAATTTTATTTTCAATTACTATTTTTATAATTTCATTCATTGTTTTACTGCCTTTTACAAATTATTTGTTTGATGGCTTTTTGCTCTTCTTAAATTTAGTAGATCAAAAGACTTTAATTGCTATTGAAGTAACTTCTCCATTTTTGATTCCTTTGAAACTTGTACTATTTATTGCTTTTTTAGTCTCACTTCCAATATTTCTTTGGCAAATTCTAAGCTTTATGGCACCAGGATTATATAAGTCTGAAAAGCTGACTATTTTTTCAAAAACATTTTTAGCAACTATTTTATTTTATACAGGCGTAATTTTTTGCTTAATGATTGTAGTTCCAAATGCACTTGCATTTTTTTCAACAGTGGGGCCAAGTAATCTTGAAATTTCTACTGATATTTCTAGATTTTACTCGTTTGTTCTGACACTATCCTTCGCTTTCGGAATAGCTTTTCAAGTGCCATTGATTGTAAATATATTAATCTCTTTAAAAATTATTAATAAAAATAGAATTAAGGAATACAGAGGCATAGTTCTTGTTTTATGTTTTGTTTTTGGCATGATTTTTACCCCACCAGATGTGATTTCACAAATACTTCTTGCTGTGCCCATGTATTTGTTATTTGAATTAGGCTTATTATTTAGCAATGAGAAAAAAAAGAAATCCAATAGCTAAAGATCTAAAAACTTCAAAATACAAAATGAGGGTAAAACCATTAAAGAAAAGGTATTCTAGAAAGAATAAGCAAAATCAAATTGATTAATTTTTAATCACCTAATTGACAGAAATGTAAGTTACATGTATATTACATTCATGTGACATTTATGTGACATAATTATAAAAGGAAAATATGAAAACTATTTATTTATTATTTTTATTATCGTTTGGGTCAATATTGTGCTCAGACAACCATTTTTCTGTAAAAGATATAGATCAAATTTTTATTATGAAAAATGAAGATATCATTTTTAAATTGAAAGATGATATGTATTTTAAAGGCGACATTATTACACCTAAGTCCTGCGCTATAAAAAAACCATATAAGATTTCCTTCAATTCTAAAGATGTAATCAATGACTCATTCTTGATAACTCATCAGAATGGCTTCATGACTTGTAGGTTTAAAAATTTGAGACAAATCTCTTAGGCATTTAATTGCGTTTATATTTGGCAGACCGCTGGTCTGCCTTTTTAATTGAAAGTCAATCCGCCATCTACTGTAAGGTTTTGACCGGTTATTGATCTTGCTTCATCTGAAGCAAAAAATATTAGTGCATCTGAGAAATCTTTTGTTGTAGTAACTCTCTGCAAAGGTGTCATTGACGCAATTGCATCAAAAACTTCTTCTGGTGTTGCTGCACTGGCATCAGTAACTTTAAGCAAACCTCCAGACACCATATTGACTGTTATACCAAATTCACCAAGATCCTTGGCAAAACTTCTTGTTAATCCTAATAAACCAGATTTAGCAATAATATAATCATGGTATGGGACTACTGGGTTCTGAAATAAGTTTGTTCCAACATTTATTATTCTTCCAAAATTATTTTTTTTCATATTTTTAAAAAGTTCTTGAATCAAATTAAATGATCCCTTAATCGTTATATCAAGATGATTTTGAATCTCATCCCAAGTGATTTCATGGGCCTTTTTTCTCAAATCACCATTAAACAAATATTCAGTCATAGCATTATTCACCAAGATATCTGGACTTTTTTTGAATGTATCGCAAATATTTTTGTTTAGTTTAATAACATCATTTTTAGAGGAAACATCTGCATAAAAAGGTATTACATCAGAGCCTAATTTATCTGCTAATTCATGTGCTTGTTTTTCACTCTTAAAGTAATTTATAGCAACCTTATAGCCTCTATTTGCAAAAGATTCAGCAATAGATGCTCCAAGACCTCTACCGGAACCAGAAATTAAAACAAGTTTGTCATTTTTCATTTTTATTCTTTATGAGCTCCTCTATTATTGAAGGATCTGCAAGTGTTGTTGTATCGCCTAAATTTTCAAATTCATTATTTGCTATTTTTCTCAAAATTCTTCTCATAATTTTTCCCGATCTAGTTTTAGGCAAGTCTCTCGTAAATTGTATAACCTCTGGCTTAGCAATTTTCCCTATTATTTTAGAAACTTCCTCAAGAATTTCAAAGTTAATTATTTTCTTATCTTTATCATTATCTTTTAAAATTACATAAGCATATATTGCCTGGCCTTTTATGTCGTGTTCTATCCCTACAACTGCTGCTTCAGCAACATCAACATGATTTACGATTGCACTTTCAACTTCTGCAGTTCCAATTCTGTGCCCTGAAACATTCAAGACATCATCAACTCTTCCAGTAACCCAATAGCAGCCCTCTTTATCTCTTTTAGCACCATCACCAGTAAAGTACTTTCCTTCGTATTGACTAAAGTATGTATCGGTCATTCTTTTATGATCGCCATATACAGTTCTAATTTGACTTGGCCAGGATGAATCTATGCAGAGATTGCCCTTTGCATCACCTTCAAGCTCTTTTCCATCGCTATCTACTAGTGAAGGCTTTACCCCAAAAAATGGTAAAGTTGCTGAACCAGGTTTTTTTGGAGTAACACCTGCAATAGGTGATATCAAAACTGAGCCAGTTTCAGTTTGCCACCAAGTATCTACTACTTCACAATTGCTTTTGCCTACTTTTTGATAATACCATTCCCAAACATCTGGATTTATAGGCTCCCCAACTGTCCCTAGAACTCTTATTGAATCTCGAGATGTACTTTCAAGATGATTGTCACCGTGTGCGATGAGTGCTCTTATTGCAGTAGGTGCAGTATAAAAAATATTTACTTTGTGTTGATCACATACTTTCCAAAACCTTGAGGGATCTGGATAAGTCGGAACTCCTTCAAACATTACTGTTGTAATTCCATTTGATAGAGGTCCATAAAGGATATAACTATGGCCTGTTATCCAGCCTACATCTGCAGTGCACCAATGTATATCATCATCTCTAATTCCAAAAATATATTTAAATGAAAGATTTGCACCTAAAAGGTAGCCTGCAGTTGTATGAAGTACTCCTTTAGGTTTTCCTGTTGAGCCGGAAGTATAAAGAATAAATGAGGGGTCTTCAGCTTTTAACTCAACACATTCACATTCTATTGGCTGATTAGTAACTAATTCCTCATAAGTAATATCTAATTTATTATTCCAATTAATATCTGTTTTTGTGTATTGAAAAACTATCACTTTTTTGATTTTTGGACATTTTTCTAATGCTTTATCTACGCTGAACTTAAGTGGAATTTTTTTGCCTCCTCTAATTCCTTCATCTGCAGTGATTACATATTCGCAATCAGCATCAAGAATTCTTGATGAAATTGCCTCTGGTGAGAAACCCCCAAAAACAACAGAATGAATGGCTCCTATTCTCATACAAGCAAACATTGAATATGCTGCTTCAGGGATCATAGGCATATAAATGCATACTCTGTCGCCCTTTTTTACACCTAAAGACTTTAGACCATTTGCTAATTTTGAAACTTCTTCAAGAAGTTCTTGATAAGAAATTTCTTTAGAGTTGTTCTCTTGATCCCCTTGCCAAATAATTGCAACTTTCTCTGGGTTTTTTTGTACATGTCTATCAATGCAGTTAAAGCTTATGTTTAGTACACCATCTTCAAACCATTTTGGTTCTTCAAAACTTCCGTTATGTCCAATAGTTGGCTCCTGAAACCAAGTAAGATAAGAAATGGCTTTTTTGAGAAAGAAGGAACTTGGATTTTGAATTGATTCTTTATATTGTGAATTAAAGTCTTCAAGGGTAGTGATATGTGGATTCACAAAATTCTTGATATCAAACTTAGACATAACTTTTTAAAGCAA
>CENP01046544.1_pt1 | contig 37612 bp, 37 predicted proteins | sample 361281 | NCBI WGS metagenome assembly CENP01 (sample SAMEA2591122, study PRJEB7988) | marine metagenome | biome: marine biome (ENVO:00000447); feature: deep chlorophyll maximum layer (ENVO:xxxxxxxx); material: saline water (ENVO:00002010), including plankton (ENVO:xxxxxxxx) | depth 70 m
GTACAAGGTTTTGCAGACCTCTGCCTAGCCACTCGGCCAAGGCGCCACAGGGAGCGTAAATTTAGAACAAATTTTTAACAAGCCTCTCTCGTTTCACAGATTTCAACCGTTACAGCTTCTACGTCTGCATTAATTGGTGGGCAGATTTTTGAAATTGAAACAAAAACAGTTTCAATTAAAGGAACCTCTTTGAGGCAGCTGCTGGTAATTCTTTTAGCAACTGTTTCCAGAAGTTTAGAACGAAGAGCCATTTCTCTCTTAGCTATTCTGGCCAAATCAACGTAGTCTACAGTTTTTGTTATATCATCGGCAAAAGCTTTTTCGGAAAGCACACAACGAGCCGTAATGTTTACAACATAGTCGCTTCCTATTACTTCCTCCTCAGCCATACACCCGTGATATGCAAATATTTTAAGATTTTCAACTTTTACCGTACCTTTCATTAACTATTCTTTTGATAACTTTGTAAACTTATTAAAAACAATTTAGTGTGGAAAATAAAGGGCAAAATTTTATAGAGCAAATAATAAGAACAGACATTCAGTCTGGTTTTGAAAAGAGCAGTCTTCGCTTTAGGTTTCCCCCAGAACCGAATGGATATTTGCATATAGGACATGCTAAGGCTATTGGTCTTAATTTTGGTCTTGGCGAGCAGTATGGCGCCCCTGTTTTTCTTAGATTTGACGACACAAACCCCGCAGCAGAAGAGCAAGAGTTTGTTGATGCAATAAAAAAAGATATTAGTTGGCTTGGTTATCGATGGAAAAAGGAAACGTATTCGTCCGATAATTTTAACCAGCTTTACAATTGGGCGCTTTATTTAATTAGTGTAGATAAGGCATATGTCGACTCTCAAACTTCTGAGCAAATAGCTTCCCAAAAAGGAACCACAACCAAAGCAGGCCAAAACAGCCCTTTTCGTGACAGACCAAAAGAAGAAAACATCTCTTTATTTGCTAAAATGAAAGAAGGAAAAGTAAAGGAGGGAGAACACGTGTTAAGAGCAAAAATAGATATGTCAAGCGCAAACATGCTAATGAGAGACCCGGTAATTTACAGGGTGTTAAATAAAGCTCACCACAGAACGGCAGACAAATGGAGTATTTATCCCATGTATGATTGGGCACACGGACAATGTGACTATATAGAGCAGATTTCTCACTCTCTTTGTTCCTTGGAGTTTAAGCCGCACAGAGACTTATACGAATGGTTTTTAGATTCTTTACCCACCAATGAAGAGCAGCTTAAAATCAGACCAAAACAAAGAGAGTTTGCAAGACTGAATTTAAGCTTTACCATCATGAGCAAAAGAAATCTATCTAAGCTAGTTGAAAATACAGTTGTTTCAGGATGGGATGACCCAAGAATGCCAACAATCTCAGGGCTAAGAAGGAGAGGCTATACCCCCAATTCAATCAGAAAATTTGTTGAAAAAGTTGGCGTTGCCAAAAGAGAAAATGTTATTGACGTGTCACTATTGGAGTTCTGTGTGAGAGAAGATTTAAACAAGGTTGCTCATAGAAAAATGGTGGTATTAAATCCTCTGAAGCTCACTATAATTAACTACCCCGACAAGGAGATAGAGCTGTTGTCTACTGAAAACAACCCCGAGGACCTCTCTGCTGGCACAAGAGAAATACCCTTCTCGAAGCACCTTTATATTGAACAAGATGATTTTAAAGAAAATGCTAACAGAAAGTTTTTTAGATTAAGTATTGATAAAGAGGTTAGGCTAAAGAGCGCATACATCATCAAAGCTGTTGACTGTATTAAAGACAGCAAAGGTAATGTTATAGAAGTGCTTTGTGAGTATGACGCCAAAAGCAAAAGCGGATCAGGCTCTGCAGAAAGCTCAAGGAAAGTCAAAGGGACTTTACATTGGGTATCAAGCAAAGAAAGCGTTAGAATCTCGGTGAGGCTTTATGACAGGCTCTTTATGAAAGAGTCACCAGGCTCAAACCCGGAAGGGGATTTTATGCAAGATCTTAACCCAAACTCTCTTACATCAGTAGAGGCTTATGCTGAGCCGTCAATTGATGAAAGTAAGCCCGGAGAAAGCTTTCAATTTCAAAGAAAGGGGTATTTCATTGCAGACCAAGACAGCTCTAAAGACAAGCCTATTTTTAATAAAACGGTAGGCCTTAGAGACTCTTGGGGAAAGAAAAGTTAAGCATCTCCTTTGCTATTGTTTTCCTTTTTTACCCTAGCTTTTTTCATTTCTTCTCCTATTTGATTGCTTGCTGTAAACGAGGCAACCATGTTGTTTAGCATTTCAGAGCCAGCCTGAGGAGAGTTAGGCATTAATATTAAATTGCTGTTCGCCTCAGCTCCCACAGATTGAAGAGTATCGTAGTGTTGTGTAACAACAATTAGAGCGGAGGCTTCTTGAGAGTTAATGTCAACCCCATTTAGTACTTTGACGGAGTCTTCAAGACCTCTAGCAATTTCACGCCTCTGGTCCGCGATTCCTTGACCTTGCAGCCTTTTGCTTTCCGCCTCAGCTTTTGCTTTCTCAACAATTAAAATTTTCTGAGCCTCCCCTTCAAATTGTGCAGCAACCTTTTCCCTTTCAGAAGCATTAATTCTATTCATTGACTCTTTAACCTGAGCGTCCGGGTCAATGTCAGTTACAAGGGTTTTAATTATTTGAAAACCATATTCGGTCATAGCTTCTTGAATCTCTGACTTCACAGCAATGGCGACATCGTCTTTTTTAATAAATACATCATCTAAGATGAGCTTAGGCACCTCGGCGCGTACAACATCAAAAATAAAACTAGTAATTTGATCTGCAGGGTTGTCAAGCTTATAAAAAGCATCATAAACTTTTTCCTTAATAACCTTAAATTGTACTGATACTTTAAGCTTCACAAAAACATCATCCTTTGTTTTTGTTTCAACAACAACATCAAGCTGTTGGATTCTTAAGCTCAACCTCCCCGCAACATTGTCAACTATTGGAATTTTAAGTTGAAGTCCGGACTGGCGAACATAAACAAACTTTCCAAACCGTTCGACTACTGCCGCGGATTGTTGTTTTACAATGAAAAACGTTAAGAAAAGCAGTCCAATTATTATAGGCAATATTACAAGTCCAGTCATGATTTTTTAAGTTTTAATATTTAGATTTTCAATTTATAAAAAAATAAGTATTCCTAAAAAATAAAAAAAAGAAATTGTAATGTCTGGCTTTATCTAGTCAAGAGCTTTTCTTAGCCGTCCAAAACGAGAGGAGGTTTCGTTGACCCCTATAAATGAGATGATTTTTTTCAAATCTATTCCGTGTAAGCCCCCAACAAGAGCCAGCCTTAAAGTCATCATTATTTGAGCCGATTTGATATTGTTTTTATTAGCCCAATCCAAACATTGTCCTATGAGCTTTTCTCCTCCATTTGCCGGTCTTTCGTTTTTTAAAGCTCTTGCTATTTTTTCGCCTTGCTCTAAAATATCTTTCGTCTTTTCTGAAAGCTTCCTAACAGCTTTTTCATCAAACATTTCTGCAGCATAAAAAAGATATTTCATAAGCTCCCAAAAATCTAAAATTGTTTCAGCCCTATCTCTTACCAAGCCAACAGCAAGCAATACCCGTGTGTTCTCCAGCGTTTTTGTTTCCGGAAAAAGCTCAACTATTTCATGAAGAAGCTCTTCATTTGACATTTTTGTTATATGTTTTTGGTTTACCCACTTCAAGCGATCAAAGTCAAAATTTGCAGCAGCTGAAACAACCTTTTCAAGCTTAAAATTTTCTATTAGTTCATCCATATTCATAATTTCCTCTCCATTTTCTGCAGCCCAGCCCAATGATGCCATATAGTTGTTAAGAGCCTTTGGCAAAAAGCCAGCTTCTTTAAAACCTAAAATTTTATTTTCTTTTCCCCAGCTTAACGGAAACACCGGAAAGCCTGAAGAATCTCCCGACCTCTTACTTAGTTTTCCTTTTCCATTGGGGTTAAGAATTAATGGCAAATGTGCAAACTTTGGAGGGCTCCAACCAAAAGCCTCGTATAGCAGCACATGAAGAGCGAGAGAAGGAAGCCACTCTTCCCCCCTAATTACATGAGATATTCTCATCATGTTATCATCTACAACATTTGCAAAATGATATGTTGGCATTCCATCAGCTTTAATTAAAATTTTATCATCAATTAAAGATGAGTCGATGTTTCCTGCTCCTCTAATTATATCATCAGTAACAACATTCTTGTTTCTTGGGCATAAAAAACGAATTACATAAGCTTTGCCTCCAGCAATCATACTGTTTGCTTTTTCATCGCCTAGTGTTAAAGAGTTTTTTAAGCCTTCTCTTGTTTTCCAGTTGTATATAAAGGTCTCTTTTTTCTTACCCCAACTTTCTCTTAATTTTTGAAGATCTTTTTCTGAGTCAAACGCATAATACGCCAACCTTTTTTTTATAAGTTCTCTTGCTTTGCTTTGATAAAGCTCTTTTCTGCTGCTTTGTCGGTGGCTATTGTCTGTGGTTCTTTCATCCACTTGCATCCCACACCACTCTAGCGATTTAAAAATATATTCTTCTGCGCCAGCCACCTCTCTTTTCCTATCGGTGTCTTCAATTCTAACCATAAAAACCCCTTTGGTTTTTTTTGCAAACAGATAATTAAAGAGCGCTGTTCTTAAGCCCCCAATATGAAGAGGCCCTGTCGGGCTTGGTGCAAATCTTACACGAACTTTATTCACAACTAATGGATTTTTTATCAAATATAAAACAATAATTTTTCAATTGATTGTGTAGTTTTGTATTAACAAATGATTCATTTTACTTATAATACAGATTTCACATTAGAACACGAGCATGCAATAACTGATTTGCTTAATACTGTTGCTGTTTCGAAAGGAAAATCAATAAATAAGTTTTTCTTCCATTTTGTTTCTGAGGCAAAAATTCAGAAAGTTAACAATGATCATCTCGCCCACGACTTTGTTACAGACGTGATAACTTTTGATTATTCCGAGGGCAATGAAATTAATGCTGAAGCTTTTGTTTGCCCGGCGGAAGCATTCAAAAATGCTAAAAAGCACAAACAATCCCTTGAAAATGAGATAGTTAGGGTGGTTTTACATGCCCTGCTCCATGTTCTGGGCTATGATGATAAAACTGAAAAGAGCAGAAAAGAAATGCGTGAGCAGGAGGACTGTTTTCTTGCTGTTTTCAACAAAAAGTATAAATAATTTATATTTGCAAAAATGTTCCACGTGGAACCTAGATATGTTTAAAGAAGAATATGATGTAATTATTGTTGGAGGTGGGCACGCCGGAAGTGAGGCAGCCGCAGCTGCAGCTAATCTTGGCGCAAGCACACTGCTTGTAACAATGAATTTGCAAACCATAGGGCAAATGTCTTGCAACCCCGCTATGGGCGGAATAGCTAAAGGCCAAATTGTGCGTGAAATTGATGCGCTCGGCGGATATAGCGCTGTAGTTACTGACAGATCATCCATTCAATACAAAATGCTTAACTTATCAAAAGGGCCTGCCATGTGGAGCCCAAGGGCACAAAATGATAGAGCAATGTTTGCCCAGATTTGGAGAGAGATGTTGGAGTCTACTTCAAATCTAGATTTTTACCAAGACATGGTCAAATCACTTTGGATTGAAAAAGATGCTCTTGTTGGTGTCATTACAGGTCTTGGTCAAAAAATCAAATCTAAATCCGTTGTCCTTACAAACGGGACTTTTTTAAATGGGCTTATTCATGTAGGAGATAAAAACTTTGGAGGAGGAAGGGCTGGTGAAAAAGCCGCAACAGGCATAACAGAGCAGCTTGTTTCATTGGGATTTGAGTCAGGAAGGATGAAAACAGGCACACCTCCAAGAGTTGATGGAAGGTCTTTGAATTATAAAAAAATGATTGAGCAACCAGGAGACCAAAGCCCCCAAAAGTTTTCCTACTTATCAGAAACAAAACCCTTAAAAAAACAACTTTCTTGCCACATGACTTATACCAGTCAAGCCGTTCATGATTTGTTAAGGACAGGGTTTGACAGATCCCCAATGTTTAATGGAAGGATAAAGTCTGTTGGCCCCCGCTACTGCCCTTCTATTGAGGACAAAATTCACAAATTTTCTGAAAGAGAAAGGCATCAGCTTTTCGTTGAGCCTGAGGGCTGGAACACTGTAGAAGTTTATGTAAACGGGTTCTCCACCTCACTTCCTGAAGACGTTCAACACAAAGCATTAAGAGAGGTTGAGGGGTTTGAAAATGTAAAGTTTTTTAGACCAGGATACGCCATTGAATACGACTATTTTGTCCCTACACAGCTAAAATATTCTCTTGAAACAAAATTAATTGAAAATCTTTTTTTCGCTGGCCAGATTAATGGTACAACAGGTTATGAGGAGGCGGGCTCTCAAGGAATTATAGCAGGTATTAATGCAGTACAAAAGATTAGAAATAACCCACCCTTTGTTCTTAAAAGAGACCAGGCATATATTGGTGTTTTAATTGACGACCTAATAACAAAAGGAACTAAAGAGCCCTACAGGATGTTTACATCTAGAGCAGAGTATAGAATGTTGTTAAGACAGGACAATGCTGATCAAAGACTTACACCACTTAGCTATGACCTGGGTCTTGCTAGTGAGAAGAGAATGAGGGCTTGCGAATATAAAAAAGAAAGATCTTCCTCTTTGATACACTTTTTAAAAAACCAAAGCTTGCCTCCAAATAAAATTAACCCCATTCTATCCTCCAAAAATTCAGCAGAAATTAAACAGTCTTGTAAATCTGACAAAATATTGTCAAGACCAAATATTACATTAAAAGAATTGAAAGAGATAGACGAAATAAAGACGCATTTTTCCAAAAACAAATACTCAAAAGAGGAGCTTGACCAAGCAGAAATTCAAATTAAATACAAGGGATACATTGAAAAAGAAAAAGCTAATGCTGACAAGCTAAATAGGCTCGAGTCGGTTAGAATCCCTAATGATTTTGAATATAAAAAAGTAAAGTCAATTAGCGCTGAGGCGCTTGAAAAGTTGTTGGAAGTTAAACCTGAAACAATATCACAGGCATCACGAATTAGTGGGGTTTCACCAAATGATATTTCAGTTTTATTAGTTTATATGGGAAGGTAAATGTTTCACGTGGAACAACAACAAGTACATATTAAGACAAAAGATTTTTTAGTTTCTACTGAAGAGTTTTTTATTGTAAAGACACCTGTTTCGGGCCTTCTCAAGACCTTGCCATCACCATCAAAAAATAATATACAAAAATACTATAATTCTGATAAGTATACTTCTCACTACTCCGAAGACATTACAGCATTTAATTACATTTACAGAATGTCTAGAAAGCTTAATTTTTTTTTCAAAAGAAGGCATGTTAATTTACACAGCTGTAGGTCTCTTTTGGATTTTGGGTCTGGAGACGGAGATTTTATTCATAACATCTCAAAATCAAACGTCAGTGTTTTTGGCGTTGAGCCAATACTGACAACAAACAAAACAAATGTCTACAAAAAACTTTCTACTTTGCAGAAAGAAGGCCTGCACTTTAGCACAATTACTGCATGGCATTCACTTGAACACACACAAAAAATTAATGACACGTCACAAGCACTTGTTGATTTATTGGAAGAGAAAGGAAGGCTTATTATAGCTGTTCCAAATTATGAATCTTATGACGCACTGTTTTACAAGTCTTTTTGGGCCGGTTATGACACGCCAAGACATTTATGGCATTTAAATCAGCATGCTGTAGTTAATTTGTTTACAAAAAGAGGTTTGACCTTTTGCTATTCAAGCCCTATGCTGCTCGATGCTTTTTACGTTTCTTATTTGTCCGAATTAAATAAAAAATCTAGACTACCAATATTAAAAGCCTTTTTTATTGCTCTTTTCTCAAACGTAAAAGCAATTTTTACAAATCAATATTCTTCAAACTTATTCGTTTTTGAAAAAACTAATAAATGTGTGTAATTTGCTCTTTAAGCACAAAAAACGTCAAATTTCCGCTACCAAAAATTTCGCCATCCCCGTGGCACGTCAAAACGCCGTTTTTAGACGATATTTTTATTTCATCATCTATCATAGTCAAAACTTTTCGATCGTTAAAAATAGAACCATTAAAAAGATTAAAAAAATTTTTTATTATGTCAATTTTAGTAAAGTCGTATGCTACAGTTAAATTTAGAAGACCATTGTTGCCTGCGGGGTTTTTAATTATTTGCATCCCGCCACCAGTGTATTTTGAAACCCCTACCCCGCATAAAAAAACTTTTTTTGACATACTAAATTTGCTACCCTTCACCGAAATCCAGCTATTTTTATAAAACCAAAAGTTTGCTATTGAACATACTAAATATGCGTATTTGCCCAACCATTTATACGACCGCAACCTATTTAACATAAAGGCATCAAAACCAACCCCTGAGTAATTAATAAAGTATCTCTTTTTTATTTCGTTTTTCTTACTTATTAAAACAACGCCAAGATCTCTTTTTTTTGTTTTTCCTTGCTTTATTTTCTTTATCGCCCTATCAATATCTAAAGGAATTTCAATGGACTTAGCCCAGTCATTTCCTGTTCCTAGTGGGATTATTCCAACAATTATTTCTTTTGGACTACAGGCTTTTTGAAGTTGAATACCTGCAATAATTTTTTGTAAAGTTCCGTCACCCCCAACACAAACAATTTTTTTAAAACCTTCCTTGACCACCCTCTCTACAACATTTAATTCATCTCCCGTTTCTTGTGTTTTGTAAAGTGAAAAAGTTATTTTATTGAACTTAAGAATTTGCCTGATGTTTGCAATTTTTTTACTTGTAGCACCTGCCCTAGATTGAGGGTTTATAATCACCGCCCAACCTCTACTCATTTGCTGTTGGGTTTTTATGAAGTAGTCTTGTTAATTTAATAGAAATATCTGTAAATATAATTTTTGGGTTTCCATTTCTTCCAATGTCTTCAAAAGCATCTTGAAGGACATGATAAAAACCCTCAACGTTCAGTTCATTTATAAATGGTGAAAATTTCTTTAAATCCAATTCATTAACATATTTACTAGAATTGTCTTTACTTTTTGTCCTGTAGTGTAGGCTGTCTCTAAAAATTTCACTACAGTATGAAAGAAATGCTTTTTGTTCCTCCCTAGTTTCTTTACTAATCGACTCAGAAAAGCTAAGCAATTCATTTATCGATCTTTTCTCTTTTTTTGCTTTAAAAGCAGCCCTTAGCCACCTAACAAATTGATTTTCAAACCGTTGAGCATATTTGTTAATATCTAATTCTTGTAATGAATTTAACTTTATTTTTTGGCATCTTGATGAAATGGTTTCAAGTAGCGCATATTCATTTTCACAACACAATATAAACACAGTTTTTTCAGGAGGCTCTTCTAATAGTTTTAATAGTTTGTTAGCAGCGCTAATATTTATCTTTTCAGCCATCCAGATGACAAATATTTTTGGTCCGCCCTGAAAGGATTTTAATGCAGACAACTTTGATATTTTTTCAGACTCGCCAATATTGATACTACCTTGTTTATTTCCCAGCCCAATTTCAAGGTACCATTCACTTAAAGACAATTCTTTGTGCTTTTGTAGAACCCCCCTCCACTGCTCTATAAAGTCAGATGAGGAAGCTTTTTTAACTTTTGAAGTGGTATTTACCGGATAAAAGAAATGCACATCTGGGTGAGCGATTCTATCTAGTGCTTCAGCCGCCACCTTTTGTTCTTGCATGCTAAGACCCGAAAAAGAGCTGTTAAATATTGTACGAATAACCGTTAATGAGGCGTGTACAGTCTGTAAGCCACTTCCAATAATCATGTAAGTAGTAGCAGTTCTGCCAGCAGAAATATTTTCACATGATTTTTGTAATTCAGATAGCATCATTCTAGAGTGTTCAAAACAAAGATAAAGAATTATATTTGCCACATAAACCATTACCATGAAGTCTATTAAAGACATTTTATTTCATAATAAAAAAGCATTAATAAGAGTTGATTTTAATGTTCCGTTTAACGGCGAAAGAATTTCTGATAATTCAAGAATTTTAGCAGCACTTCCAACAATCAAGTATGTATTAGAAAACGGAGGTTCTTGCATAGTAATGTCCCACTTGGGAAGGCCCAAGAAAAGGGAGAAAAAATTTTCATTAATAAATGTAAAATATGAGCTAGAAAGACTATTAGATCACGTTGTTATTTTTGTTGAAAATTGTATCGGACCTGATGCTAAAAAGGCGTCTGAAGAGTTGATGCCAGGAGAGGTTTTGTTATTAGAGAACCTAAGATTTTACAAAGAGGAAACAGTTGGTGATGAAAAATTTGCTCAAGAACTTTCATTTTTAGCAGATATTTATATCAATGATGCTTATGGAACAACCCATAGAGCTCATGCCTCCACTAGTACAATTGCAAAATATTTTGACGAAAAATCACCAGGGCTTTTGTTAGAAAAAGAAATTTTTTGCTTAAAAAAAGTCTTAGAATCCCCTAAGAAACCAGTAACGGCAATAGTTGGAGGAGCTAAAGTTTCATCAAAAATCTCTATCATAGCAAATATGCTAAAAGTCATAGACAATCTGGTTATTGGAGGTGGAATGGCGTACACATTTATTTTGAGTTCTGGAGGAAAAGTAGGAGACTCAATTTGTGAGCCAGAAAACCTACGTGACTGTAAGGAAATATTACGTCTGGCAAAAAAAAATAAGGTCAAAATATTTTTACCCACAGACGTTGTTGTTTCCAAAAGTTTTTCCAACAATGACAAACAAAAAGAAGTTGACATACAAAAGATTCCTGATGGCTGGCAAGGCCTTGACATTGGCACAAAAACAAGACAAAAGTTTTCTGATGTAATTAAACAAAGCAGTACACTTTTGTGGAATGGCCCCATGGGTGTATTTGAAATGTCATCTTTTCAGAACGGGACAAAGACTATTGCCAATGCTGTGGCCGAAGCCACAAAAAAAGGCTCCTTTTCACTAGTTGGAGGGGGGGACTCAGTAGCAGCGATAAAAAAATTTAATCTTGAAGACAAAATAAGTTTTATTAGCACAGGAGGAGGCGCAATGCTTGAAAGTTTAGAGGGGAAAGTTTTACCTGGAATCAAAGCCCTGCAATGAATCAAAACTTATTAAATTTTTGTTTTTTAATTGTGTTTTCTCAAAATATTTTTTTTGCTCAAAACCACTTTGAAGAGCATAACTTTAATAAGGACACCATAAAAGAGAGGTTTAACAAGTTAAACCAAAAGACAATGATTGAGCTATATTATAATGAAGAAGTTGAAAAAAAAATCATTCAACAGCTTACTTATAAATTAAAGTTTTATAATAAAAATAAAAGGAATTTAGAGTTTTACTTACCGCTATTTCATGAACAGCTGTCTAATGAAAAACTCCCAGTGGAACTTAAATACCTGCCAGTTGTTGAGTCAAACCTAAATCCCACTGCAACTTCAAAAGTTGGAGCTACAGGGCTATGGCAACTAATGTTTTATACAGCAATTGAAAATGGCTTAGTTATGAATAGCTATGTTGATGAGCGAATGGACCCTGTTAAATCTACAAAAGCAGCTGTGCGGTATTTAAAAAAACTTTTTGATATTCACAAGGACTGGGACTTAGCAGTCGCCTCATATAATGCAGGACCAAGAACTATTTCAAAAGCAATTCAACGATCTGGAGGCTATCAAAATTACTGGAATATTAGGCCTTTTCTTCCAAAAGAAACAGCAAACTATATTCCATCTTTTTTCGCCACAATGTATGTCTTGGAGTATGCAAAAGAGCACATGATATACATTGACAATAGTTCCAATTATTTTTTTAGAACGGACTCTGTGTTAATATCTCAAAAGGTTTCTATGTCTCAAATTTCCAAGGCTTTAAATTTTCCTAATCAAAAACTCATTGACTTAAACCCATCTTATGTTCATAAAATTGTTCCTGCTACTGAGAGCCAGGAAAATTACATATACATTCCAGACAGTCTTGTTACAGAGTTTTTAGATAGCGAAAAAGACATTTATGAGCTGGCAAGAAAAGAGTTTGAATCAAGGGAAAAGCCTTTGCCTAGTTTTTTTTCCATAAACTCTAAACTAGTCTATAAGATAAAATATGGAGATTTTCTTGGCAAAATAGCCAAAAGCTTTGGAGTTACGGTTTCGCAAATAAAAAAATGGAATAATTTAAAGACTGATCAGATTAAGGAAAATCAAAAAATTATAATATTTCCAAAAAAAATTCCAAAGAATTAAATTTTATTTTTGAACTATGAATACTCGCTTGATTTTTCTGTCTTTTTTAACTCTAATTATTTCATGTAAAGAAAATAATCCAGAATTGTTGTTGCCAGAGTCTAACGGAACAATTAACTCAATCTCAGTTGTTATAGACGATGGTCTATGGGAATCCGAAATCGGGGCTTTGATAAGAAAAGAGTTCGCCTATCCAATTTACGGACTGCCACAAATGGAGCCAGTATTTGATTTAAAGCAAATTCCAACTTCTGTGTTTTCTGGCTTTGCGACCAACTCACGAACTATTTTAAAAGTAGGACTTTCTCAAACAGAAAGGTTTACAACCTATAAAAACAAATATGCAAAACCACAGCTAATCATCGATTTAAGCTCTGTAAGTCAACAAAAATTAAAAGAACAAATTTCTAATAGTAAGGCTAAAGTATTATCCAGGCTATATGCACATGAAATAGCTGAAAAACAAAGAAGAGTGTTGAAAAGTAAAAACCCAACAAAACTAATTAAAGAAATTTTTGGGTTTGACATCTTATTTTCATCATCTTACCGGATTGCTAAATCCTCAAAAGATTTTTTATGGGCAAGAAGAGACACTGAAAAGGGCAGTGTTAATTTTTATATTTCCAAAATTAAAAACAAAGCAAACCTTAATATTAACCACATCAGAGACTCTATTTCTAAAAAATTTATTCCTGGCCCAATTGAAAAAACACATATGTCTACGGACAAATCATATTCTCCCAAGTCAAATGAGATTCAATTAACAGAAAGCTTGAAAGTAATAGAAACTCGAGGAATATGGGAGGTTAAAAATCAGTTTATGGCGGGGCCATTTATAAGTTACATAGTTTCTAACCAAAAAAACTCAGAGGAGCTTTATATTTTGGAAGGATTTGTTTATTCTCCAGGAACTACAAAAAGGGATTACATTTTTGAGCTTGAAGCTGTTTTTAAATCAATTAAGTTTTAATTCTTTTCTTCTGGCTCCTCTTCATCTTTAAGAGCTTTTTTAAACTCTTTGATTCCTTTCCCAGTGCCACGCATTAATTCACTAATTTTTTTGCCCCCTCCAAAAAGGATAAGAGCGGCTATAACTATAATAACAATTGAGCCGGGACTTAGTGCATTAGGTAAAAAATATAGTAGCATTTCAATTAATTTTAAACAAAGTTAGCAATTATCATTTTAATCCAATTAAATCGGTTCAAATTTCTTGCAAACAGATTAAGTATTTTGAGTATTTTTGAATATTATGAGCAATTCCGCTAAGAGGCCTGTAAATAAAAAAAATCCCCAACAAAAATATAAAGTAGTTGTTTCTAATGACGAAACTTTTGAGGAGATCATATCCTTAAAAACTAATAATTTTCAGCTTTTTCTTTTTGCTTTGCTTTATACAATTTTAGTCGTAATATTTTCAACAACTATGATTTTTTTCACTCAGGTCAGAGAATATGTGCCAGGATACCCATCAACAGACTTGTTAGTATCGGCTGCAAAAATTACTGTTAAAGCAGATTCACTGGAGAGAGAGCTTGCCTTAAATGCTCAGTTTTTCAGCGCAATAGAGAGTGTTTTAAAAGGCGATTCAAATGAGACTGCAAAAAGATTAGAACAAGACACCTCAATTAAAAATGATTTAAAAGTGGCTGGAATAGTTGCTACCATTCCACAAGACTCCATTCTAAGAGCCTATGTTGACAATCAAGACAGGTTTAACTTAACAAGAAATCAGCTTTTAATTGATTCAAAAAGGTATTATTCACCTGTCAAGGGGGTTGTTACAGATGGTTTTGATTTTGAAAAAAATCATTTTGCTGTTGATGTTTCTGTGGATATTGGAACACCTGTTAAAGCAATTTTAGCAGGAACAGTTTTGTTCTCTGAGTGGTCTATCGAGACAGGACATGTTATATTATTAGACCATGGAGAAAACCTAATTTCTGTTTACAAGCATAATTCTAAGATTTTAAAGTCACAAAATGATACCGTTCAGGCAGGCGAAGTAATAGCTTTTTCAGGAGAGGAAGGGGCTCTAAGCTCAGGCCCTCATTTACATTTTGAAATATGGAAGAACGGTCTACCAATAGACCCGGAAACAATATTGTCCTTTGAATAATTATGGTTACTTCACTATTTTCACTATTACTAAGGATTATTGCAAAAATAACGGCTGTTAACATTAAAACTTGGTCATCAAGGCCTGTTCGAACACAAGAAAAACAATTTAAATATCTAATAAACAGAGGGAAAGATACATTTTTTGGAAGAGACCATAATTTTCAAGAAATCACTTCATATAAAGACTTTGTTAAAAATGTTCCTGTAAGGGAATACGAGGGAATAAGACCATATATTGAAAGGGTAAAAAAAGGAGAAATCAATATCTTATGGCCTGGACAACCAGTCTATTTTGCACTTACCTCGGGTACTACATCTGGATCAAAGTACATACCCATAACAAAAGAGAGTTTAAAAAACCACTTAAATGGGGCAAAAAATGCTATTTTAAATTATATTGCTCAAACAGGAAAAACAAACTTCATTAAAGGAAAATTTATATTTATTCAAGGCTCACCTTTGTTAGATAAAATCTCAGAGGTTTTAATTGGCAGGCTCTCAGGAATATCCGCCCATCACATACCTTTTTACATGCAGCACAAGATGCTTCCTTCATGGGAAACAAATATTATTGAGGATTGGGAAAGTAAGGTAGAGAGAATTGTTGATGAAACTATCGATAAGGACATGACAATAATTAGCGGCATACCGTCTTGGGTACAAATGTATTTTGAAAAGATTGTAGAAAGGAAGCAAAAAAAAGTTGGCACTATATTTCAAAACTTTAGCCTGTTTATTTACGGAGGGATTAATTTCAAACCTTATGAAAAAAAATTTAAATCCTTGATTGGAAAAAAAATTAATAGTGTTGAATTATTTCCAGCTAGTGAAGGTTTCTATGCTTTTCAAGACAGACAAGAATCTAAGGAGCTTTTACTTATTCTCAATGATGGTATTTTTTATGAATTTATAGAAGAAAAAAAATATCATTTAAATGTGTTTGATAGAATTCCAATTGCAGAAGTATGTTTGAGCACAAACTATGTCTTAATAGTAAGCACGAATGCTGGTCTTTGGGCGTATAATACAGGGGATACAATTAAGTTCACTTCATTAAGTCCTTATAGGGTTATTGTCACAGGAAGAGTTGCGCAATTTCTATCGGCATTTGGAGAGCACGTTATTGTTAAAGAAGTTGAGCTGGCTATTGAAGAGGCATGTGCTAAGACGGGTGAATTCGTAAATGAATTTACCGTTGCACCAAAATTTAAAAAGGGAAATGATATGGCATGTCATGAATGGTTTATTGAGTTTACTCAAGAAAACCCGGATATACAAACTTTCCAAACAACAATTGATTTAGCGCTTCAAAAGCAAAACAAGTATTATAAGGATCTAATTTCTGGAAAAATTATTTCAAGGGCAAAAGTCAATATAGTTCAAAAGGGCGGGTTTAATAAATACATGAAATCAATTGGAAAACTAGGAGGGCAGAATAAAATTCCTAAAATTTCAAATAACAGAAAGGTAGCAGATCAACTAAATAAATTAAATTTGGTAATAGGTAATTAAAATATTTTTCTAATTTTTTCGTTAAAAAAAGTATTATGACAAAAAATAAAATATCAGACCACCAAGAAGAAATTGATGTTTTTAGACTATTAAAAAAAACCTCTCAATTTACAACTAAAATTATTAAAAGATCTATAGACTTTTTTGTTGAGATCTTTTCAAAATGGAAAATTTTATTACCAATAATTTTTATCTCTTTTGTTTTAGGACTATTATATGAGAATAAGAACATGTATTCGCCAGATAAAGAAGGAAGCTTGCTTGTAAGACTTAACCACGGCTCAAGTATTTATTTCTATAACTCTGTGGACCTGCTCAAACAAAAGATTGTTTCTGGAGACACTAATTTTTTTAACGAGACACTACAGTTTGAAGAAGGAGAGGAGCTATTAGATATTTCCCTTACCCCTATAATTAGCTCAAATGATTTTTTTGCTTTATTTGATGATCACAATCAAATGAAAGTACTTATTAATAATACAGAGAACTTGGATGAGACAATCAAGTATAATATAAAACAACACAAAATATCTTTTCTACTTTCCAGCGGCTCATCAACAGCCACTGTTGACAAAATTATGAGATACTTGTCTTCAAACCCTATATATGAATCAATCTCAAACATATATGTGCAAGAGACTCTTAATAAAATAGAGGAAAGCAATCAAACTATTCGTCAAATAAATAAGCTTGTTGAAAAATATTCTGCCCAAAATTCTGAAAAGGGCAGAAACTCTCAAGTATATGTTGATGGGCAAACAGAAAATGTGTCCGATATTTTAAATATTAAATTAAGACTAATTGACAATATTACAGAGTTTAAGACTGATTTAATTGTGGAGGCTACATCTATTTTTAGATACGATGAGGAAGTTGCACTAATCCCTAAGAAAAAAACATTTGGAAAAAAAACAGTATTATTTCCAGTAATCACCATTTTTTCATTTATTATTTTATTCCTGGTAAGAAAGAGCTTTTTGAATTATCGAAAAATTGTTTAAATCAAGGGTTTTTTAGCACAAGCTTAAATTCATGAAAAGAACAATAAATAAGTTATTTTACTATGCTGTTGGAACGTTTGGTTCAAAAGTAATTTATTTTCTATTAGTGCCTTTTTATTCATTTTTTCTTAGTAAATCTGAGCTTGGCATATACGACCTAATCTTAGCGTCTTTAACAATAATAACCCCAATTATTACTGTTCAGATTTCTGAAGCTGTTTACAGAGAACTGCTTGATGCTAACAGGCCAACTCAAAAATCTTCACAAGTCTTTAGCTCAGGACTTTCGTTGGTTTTTATTGGGCTTTTATTGTTTGTTACAGCCGCTTTTATTATAAAGCAGTTTTTTGATTATACAATATTATTTGAGCTAATATTGATTCAAAGTTCATTCACCTTTTATATTTTCTTTCAGCAAACTTTAAGAGGACTTTTGCTCAATAAAGAATACGCTCTTATGGGGACGACGAATGCTTTTTTACTTGTCTTATTTACAATAGTATTAATTTATTTTTCAACAATAGAATTAAGCAATGTTATATTAGCAATTGCGTGTGCACAGATTATAAGTATAACATATGCAGCCTATAAAATTAATTTTTTCAAATTATTTGATTTTAATAATATTAGTAAAGAAAAAGTTTATCAATTGCTCAATTACTCTTTTCCATTATTACCCAATACTCTGAGTTGGTGGCTAATTGATCTTGGAAGCAGGTATATAATATTGTTTTTTATAGGTCTAGAAGAAAATGGTCTTTATGCTGTTGCAGCAAGATATGCAGGGATTATCGCTTTAGTAAATTCCATATTCATTTTAAGCTGGCAAGATTATGTTATAAACTCTAAATTAAAAATTTCATCAAATAAGAAAAAGTTGTCTTTAAACTTAAACCTTTTTGTTGCTTTTCAAATTGGTCTAGTCATATTATTAACATCCTTTTCAAAGGAATTAATTTTTTATACAACACCCGTAGCTTTCCACGATGCGGCCAATTACTTACCGGTCCTTCTTATTTCCTCAGCATTTGCATCATTTTGTGGGTTTTACGGAGCTTTTTATCTTAAAGAAAAAAGAACAAGGAAAATTTTTACTACAACTTTCATTGGATCAATAATCAATATCATATTTTGCATTGCCTTGATTAACTATTTTAGCTTATATGCAGTTGCAGCCGCATCCTTTCTTGGATTTTTCGTTACTTTTTTGATTCGGTATAGAGACTTTGACATAACGCTCAATTTTAATAAACTTATGCCACTTATTTTCATATATATTGCTGTTTTTTACATCACAAATTCCTATGAAAGCACTAATCTTAGACTAATTTCTATTGCAGTTGCATTAATTTCTTTTATTTTGATAAATATTAATATTTATCAAAAATTATTTATTAAAAACGAAAACTGTTGAAGAATTTAGATTTAGCGTTGGTAAAGCATACAGGAACTAATTATGGCCTTGTAAATATTGGTGACTATATTCAAATTTGTGCTGCAGAGCAATTTATGCCGCGTATTAACCTGGAAATCGAAAGAGACGGGCTTAATAAAAAACTAAAAAAAAAGACTATAATAATTTTAAATGGGTGGTTTACAAATCACCCCGAGAATTGGCCCCCAGACAGAAATCTTCATCCCCTTTTTATATCTTTTCACCTTCAGCCAGAAAGTGGACAAAAAATTTTATCTGCAAGAGAGAATATCGAGTTCTTAAAAAAAAATCAACCTATAGGGTGTAGGGATTTTAACACAGTTAAAATGCTTGAAGAGAAAGGAATAAAAGCATATTTTAGCTATTGCCTAACCTCCACACTTGATCTTAAATATAATTCACAAAACAAAAGAAGCGGAGTGTTTATTGTTGACCCATTGTATAGTCAAGACTTCGGAATTATAAAAAAGCTTAGTTTAAAAAAAATTATTTTCTCCCCGCCTCTAAAAAAACTTTTTAAACTTAAAGATGTTATTTTCCCTAAATTAAAAACAGAAGATTTTATTCCCAAAGAGGTGGTTGATAAAGCAGAAAAAATTGAACACTATATCAACGATACAACCAACCATCAAGATTTAATGAAGCAAGCAAAAACCCTTTTGAAAAAATATGCTTGTGCAAAACTTGTAATTACTTCTCGAATTCACTGTGCAATTCCATGTTTAGCACTTGGAACACCTGTTCTTTTTATTTTAAATGGTTTAAGGGATGAAAATCAGCACATGTCAAGGTTTAGAGGAATATTAGATCACATTAATATTCTCTCTTTGCAAAAAAAAGAGGAATTAAACTCTTTATTTGGTAAAAAAATAAACTGTTATCACCCTTGTGAAATTGACTGGGACAACCCCCCTCAAAATCCAGAGACATTTAAACACCATGCTGATAGTTTAAAGAAAAAGTGTTATCAGTTTATAAAACAGCACATGAATGCAATTAAGTAACAACCAAATACTTTTCATATTTATTGCAATTATTACGATAATTACAGGATCATTTGCACACCTTTTTTTACCTGAAAAGTACTATTATGATGCTGTTCTTATTGCGATAGACCCATATAATCAAAAGGGCTTAATAAATAGTTACCCAGTGGCTATGTTATTTTATGATATGCTGTTTTTAAACAAACTGCCTTATTCAATAATTTCTATACTTCAGTTAACAATAATTTTCTGGTTTTTTTACAAATTATCAGTACCCAAAAATTTCACCAAACTTTATTTATCTAATATTCTAATTTGGTCAGCACTAGTAGCTTTGTCAATTTATATTTCTATGCCATCTAAGGAGTTTATAAACATCCTTTTTATTTTTTTTATTGCATTTATTTTTAAATCAACGCGATTTAAGCCAAAGATAAAAATCTATATTATTTTAGTTTTATTCGTTTTATTTGGCTTGTGGTATAGAATATATTTTATAATGTTGCCGGTTTTAGCCGTAGTGTCTTTTTTGATATTTAAGCTAAAAATTAGAAAAAAAATCACCACCTCTGTAATAGCTTCAATATTGGCCGCAATTTTTATTTCGTCCATTTATGAAAATGTCTCAGGTAAATATATGTCTGAAGGCACCCGAGAGGCGCTCAACGAGAAAAGGATAGGAAGACAAGACTCACAAACATTAATTTTGTCACCCATTAATACAAATAATCTACTTGGTGAGGCAACAGGGATTATATATGGATATATCTCCGTAAATTTACCCTTTGAATCTCTGATTAAATTTTACAAGAAGCCACAAGTAATACTTTTTTCGACATGGCAAATTTTTTTATTTTATGTTTTGATAATTCAGTTTAACAAAGCAAGAAATGCATCTAAATCTGTCTATGATGAGCGCTTGTGGTTGTTTCATATCATATTTTCTTATTTTGTTATTCAAGGAGTTTTTGAGCCTGACCTTGGGTCTTCCATAAGACACAAGTTTGGCATATTACCTATAATATATCAAGCAGTTTTTTATACAAGATTATATGACAAATAAATTAGAAATTTTTTTCAAATCTTACGCAAAAGAGGACCTGTACTATATTATGGTCGCTATTTATGCTTCAACAATAATTTTTAATGATTTTTCAAAGTATTTCTTGTGGTTTTTTGGTATTATTTTTTTAATATTTTATTCAAAGATTCATCTATATAGATCAAAAGTGATCTGGGGAATTTTTATACCCCTTGCTTTACACGTACTGTTTTTTTGGAACAACGAAAGCTATTTACAAGCAATAAAGCAGCTTGAAAAATTTACTGTTTTTTTAGTTTTCCCGATCCTTTTTATTTTTCAGAGAAGCTCTATAAATCTAAAAAAAACACTTACTTACTATTCATCAATTTTTTCAACTATTATTATTCTGTTTTTTATATACTATTTGTGTGTAAACTTTATTGATTTTAAAGGCTTTATTACAGGGAAAGATGTTTGGAAAATGGGATATGAATTTTCAAACTTTGTTGGGTCACATGCTCCAGCCTTTAATATGCAAGTATCATTTTTATCTTTCGTAAATCTTTATTTGGCAACGAATATAGCATTAAGCAAAAACAAAAACAGTTTCTTATTAATTAGACTTTTTTTTCTAGCAAGCTCCTTGTTTGTCATGCTAATTATTAACACAAGACTTGCTATCTCAATTTTTGCTCTAGGCTCAATATCTTATCTTGCTTATGCTTTTTCTGTAAAGAGACTTTCAGCTAAAAAGATACTTTTTATATCTGTTTTTTTTGGAATTATATCCACTGTCTTTTTACTTATGTTCCCTTCTACTTTGGAAAAATTTAAAAATAAGACATTCAATCAGTTGGACATGATTGGAAAATTAGACCAAATTGAAAAGCCTGAAGAAAAGATATACGGATCACTGGTTACCAGATTAACAGTTTGGTCCGTGGTGCTAAAGATGTCAGCAAAAAAACCAATTATAGGCTATGGCTATACAAATTGTTACCCTTTATTATTTCATGAATACAAAGACAGCAATCAGCGCTTTTTATTAAAACATAGCTACAGAGTTCATAACCAATTTTTAGATTATTTATTAAAGTTTGGACTTTCAGGGGTTATACTTCTTATTATTTTTTTTACTAACAAATTTTATCTTGCTTTAAAAATTAGATCTGCTGTGTTTCTGTATTTTTGCGTGATATTTTTAGCAGCTAACTTGTTTGATGATTTTTTGATAAAATATGAGGGCATAGCCTTTAGTGCTTTTTGGACGTCACTTTTTATCAAAAGCTATTTAGAAAAGGAGGAATAAATGAAAAAAAAAATAAAAGTTCTTCACGTATTAAATTTAGTTGGTGGTGTTGAAATTTGTTTTAGACAGATTTGTGAGAATATTGATGAGTCTATTATTGAAACATGTGTTGTCTGTCAAAAACTGGTTAATAAACCCAAGTTAGTAACATCAAATGGAAAGGAGATTATTCCTTTTTCAATCCCTATTGTAAGAGAGATTAACCCTATTTTTGACACATTCTCAATACTAAGGCTTGTTTTTTTAATAAATCAGATTAAACCAGATGTTATACACGCACATAGCGCTAAGGGAGGTGTCATTGCAAGAATTGCATCTATGTTTTTTAACATAAAAGTCCTATATACTCCACATGCTTTTTCTTATTTAAGTACAGGTAATAAATTCAAGAAGTTTTTGTATGTGACCATCGAGAAGATATTGCGAACAAAAAATACGATTATTTTAGCAACTTCAAATTCAGAAAAAAACCAAGCAATTCAGGCTGTTGGTTATGAGAAAAAGAAAGTTTTTGTTCTGAAAAACGCAATTGATAAAAGATCAATCAGAGAGGACAAAGATTTAGAAAAAATCTTAAAAAGTAAAACATATATATGTACAGTTGGAAGGCCTTCATTTCAAAAAAATTTAGAAATGCTGATTAGAGCCTTTGAAATAGTATCAAAAAAAAACAATAAGGTTCATTTATTCATTATTGGGGCAGGAGAGTACAGTCCAAGAAAAGCTAAAATAGTTAACATGATCAATAAAAAAAACTTAAAGACTAGAGTAACTATACTCCCATGGGTTTCAAGAAAGGAAGTGCAAACTTATATTAAAAATGCCAAGCTTTATGTCTCATCATCAAGATATGAAGGAATGCCATATTCTGTTATTGAAAGTATGGCACTTTCTATACCTTCTGTGTTAACCAATACAGACGGAAACAGAGATTTGGTTATTGACAAAATATCTGGCTATTTGGTAGAAATTGGTGATTATGTTGAAATGGCAAATAAAATTATGAATCTTTTAAACAAAAGTGAATTGAGGAAAAAGCTTGCATTTGAGGCAAATAAGCTTTTTATGCAAAACCATCTGCTGTCTAACTACATGCAAAAGCTTACCGCACATTATCAAAAACATAGCTAAACAAATAGGTTTCTTTACATTATTATGTCCTATATTAATTAAAGAAAAAGTTGTAATTCTAGCAATAATATAAGATTAAAAGCGTTATAATTGTATCTCCATAAACGTAAACAATTTATAAAAAAGGTTTTTAGGAATGGTAAAAAAATATGCCGGAAGATATTCTAGGTTTCTTAGACCTATTTCAGTTTTCATAGACATAGTTGCTGTTAATTCTTTTATTTTTCTGTTTTTTTTCTACAATGATGTTCTCTTAGGAAAGCTTACGTATATAATTTTCTCCTTTTTATGGATCACATCTTCTTTGCTTACACGTTTTTATGAGGTTTATAGGTTTACGAAGGTTTTAAGGATTTTTACTATAATTTTTTACCAGTTTGTCTTGTTTACAGTTTTAGTATTTGCATACTTGGGTGCGACAGAATCAAACGTACCTAACTCTTTTATAATTTTACTGTATATAAGCTATTGCTTCATTCCAATTGTTGGTTTCAAGCTGCTATTATATTATGGTTTGCAGCGCTATAGGCTAGGTTTTGGAGGAAACTTCAGAAAAACAATTATAATCGGCAACAATGAGGCTGTTACTGAGTTAAAAGGTTTTTTTGGTTCTCAAAAGGAGCTTGGATATGAAAATAGAAAGACTTTTCACTTTGAATCTCCAGAAAGTTTTGATATTGAATCTTGTTTTACTTTTATTTTAAATAATAATATTGATGAAGTTTATTGTTCAGTAAATGAGCTAAAAAAAGACCAAATAAAATTATTGGTTCTGTTTTGTGAAAATAATTTTAAGATTTTAAAATTTATATCTGAAAGAGGAGGGATTCTTTCCAAAAAACTACAGTCAGAAACCTATGGTTTTTCAACTGTTCAATCACTTAGACCCATGCCTTTATCAAACGATTATAACACATTTATAAAACGTTTTTTTGATATTGTTTTTTCATTTTTAGTTATTGTTTTTATTTTATCATGGGTTACACCTCTTTTAGGGCTATTAATCAAAATTGAAAGTAAGGGACCAGTTTTTTTTAAACAAACTAGAAATGGATTAAAATTCAAGGAGTTTAGATGTCTTAAGTTTAGGTCTATGTTTGAAAATAAAACTGCCGATACTCAACAGGCTACAAAAAACGATGTTAGAGTCACACGAATTGGTAGGGTTATGCGAAAGACAAGTATTGATGAATTGCCTCAGTTTTTTAATGTCTTGCTAGGAGACATGTCTGTTGTAGGCCCTAGGCCACATATGATAAATGAAAATGAAAAATATGCAAAATCAATTAAAAAGTTTATGGTTAGACACTTTGTCAAGCCTGGAATTACTGGAATGGCACAAGTAAAAGGATTTAGAGGAGAAATTGAGACCGAAACAGATATAATAAACAGGGTTAAATACGATATTTATTATTTAGAGAACTGGAGCATATTATTGGATTTAAATATTATATTTTTAACCTCGGTTAATTTTTTAACAGGACAAAAAAAAGCATATTAAAATGAATGTACTTATTTTGGGTTCTGGTGGAAGAGAGCATTGCTTTGCAGAACTAATTTCTGAAAGCAAGAATTGCGATAAGCTTTTTGTTGCTCCTGGGAATTCTGGAACAGGATTAATAGCGGAAAATTTAGATATTTCCCCATTAGATTTTGATTTAGTGAAAGGGGCTATTATAAAGCATAATATACAATTAGTTGTTATTGGGCCTGAGGATCCATTGGTTAGAGGAATACACGATTTTATTATATCAGACCCAATAATGAAAGAGGTTAAAGTGATAGGCCCTAAGCAAAGAGCAGCACAGCTAGAAGGAAGTAAAGATTTCGCAAAAGATTTTCTCAATCGTCACAATATTCCTACTGCAAAACACAAAACATTTACGTCTGCACAGTTTGAGGAGGCCTGTGAATATATAGAAAATAATGACCCGCCATATGTTTTAAAAGCTGATGGTCTGGCAGCTGGTAAAGGAGTTTTAATAATTGACAATGCTAATCAAGCAAAGGATGAGCTTTATCAAATGTTGGTTAACTCCAAGTTTGGAGCAGCAAGTTCATCAGTCGTAATTGAAGAGTTTTTAGATGGTATTGAACTAAGCTGCTTTGTTTTAACAGATGGTAAAAATTATAAAATACTACCTAGCGCAAAAGATTATAAAAGAATTGGAGAAGGGGATACTGGACTAAACACAGGTGGAATGGGGGCAATTTCTCCACCTCCTTTTCTTACAAGCATTATAAAAGATAAAATAGAAAAGAGAATAATTTATCCAACAATTAAAGGCTTTGAGACAGACAATCTAGACTACATTGGTTTTCTTTTTTTTGGCTTAATTCTTGTTTCAGGAGACCCTTATGTTATTGAGTATAATGTAAGAATGGGAGACCCCGAAACACAAGTAGTTTTACCAAGAATTAATTCAGATTTTTTAGAGCTTTTAAATTCTATACATACAGGATGCTTAAGTGAATTTGATTTACAAGTCAATGAAAACAGTGCTGCAACTGTTGTGATGGTTTCAGGCGGTTATCCAGAAATATATGAAAAAAATAAGCTGATAAAAGGACTGGATAAAGTAAAAAAATCCAAAGTTTATCATGCAGGAGTTTTAAAAGAAAAAGGCTTGTTAAAAACTAACGGAGGCAGAGTTCTTGCGGTTACATCATTAGGTGAAGATGTTAACAGGGCGCTTGAAACTTCATATAGATCTATTACTAAGATTATATTTAAAAACCAATATTATAGAAAAGATATAGGATTTGATTTATAGATAATCATGTGCAGTGATGCTCTTATCTTCCTCATTGTTGTCATCAAATTTTTTAAGCTGAATCATCCAATAAGTGAATGCACAAATTCCAATAGTGGTGAATATCCATGCCATGATATTCGAGAGCCACCAGTTATAACTACCCAGTTCTCTTAAAGCATCAAAAGGAATAAAAAAGTAGTTTACAAAAAGATTCTCGATTGCATAAAAAAACTCTTTCATTTTACCTCAAATTTATATTTTGCTAATATACAATCTTTAAATGATTTTTTCATTTTTAACTTCCTTGTCGCTGTTATTGATATTTGAAGACCATTTAATACCCCCCCATTCCGTATGAGTTTTCAAATATTATTTCAAAACTAAAGCACGTGTTATTTGTTGAAATATTATCAATACTTGTAATCTACTATATGTAGCTAATAAATTTGCTAAGCTCGGCAAAAATAGCTGACTAATATAGCTTCAAATATCATCAACATCTACAGTAAGTTCATTTGAGGTTGGATACCCTTGACAGGTCAAAATCATACCTTCATCAATTTCACTGTCAGTCAAAATATAATTCTGCTCCAATTCTACATTACCAGATTTTAGTTTTGCAATACAAGTCGCACATGCGCCCCCTTTACAAGAATAGGGAGCATCTATATCGTTTTCAAGTGCAGTGTCTAAAACAGTTTTGTTTTTATTACCCTCCACGGTAGTTTTTACACCATCCACTATAAATGTTATTTTTATTGAACTCAAAACATATATTTTAGGCTAATTTAACTAATTTCATTGTACCGATGATTTTAAAAAAAGTGTTTGGATACAATATGTTCTAAATGAATCGGTTTTATTATTTAAAATTAAATCTATTTAAAGTTAGTGAAGAGTAATTTTATATATATATTTTTCATCATTTTAATTTTAGGCTCATGCTCTAGAAAAAAAGATAAATTCCTAAATAAAAAGTTTCATTCAACGACTACTAAGTATAATTATCTGTTCAATGGAAACAATCTTTTCATTCAAGGGGTTGATCAGGTAAATTCACAGCTGACAGAGAGTTTTTGGGAATTAATTCCAATTGAAAAATTTGATTTAAAGAAAATTAATGAAAAAGAAGATGAGCCATCAATATTCACCGATGCTGAAGAGAAAGCAACATTGGCAATCCAGAAACATTCAATGAGCATAATGGGTGAAGAGCGAAACCCTATTATGGATGAGGCATACTTATTACTCGGAAAGTCAAGATATTATGACGGAAGGTATATTCCATCACTTGAGGCATTTAATTACATATTATACAAGTATCCTAAAAGTGAGTTAATAAATGAAGTTAAAATTTGGAAGGAGAAAATTAATGTAAAACTCAATCAAAATGAATTTGCGCAGTCAAACTTGAGAGATTTACTTGAACAAAACAACTTAAGCAATCTAGACAAGTATAATATTTATAGTCTTTTAGCTCAGGCAGCAATTAACATGCAAGAATTTGATAATGCAATTTTTTATTTAAAAAAATCTTTAGAAATAGGGTTCAAGCCAGAAACAATATATAGAAACAAGTTTTTATTATCACAATTATATGAAAAAGAAGAAATCAAAGACACTGCTTATAAAGAGTATTCAGAAATTATTGATTTTAATAGAAAAATTCCAAGGGAGTTTTACATCCAGTCATATTTAAATAAATCTAATGTTGCAGATTCTCTTAATCTTTCTGTAATTGAGCTAAGTGATCTCGTTAAAGATTATGAGAATTATAAATTCTTAGATATTATAAATTTTCAGCTGGCAAAATTGTATTTAAATGAATATAAGGCCAATGAACAAAAGGGGGATGAGTTAAAAAGTATTGTTTTTTTCAACAAATCATTAGAGGCAACTTCTAGCGATAATTATTTAATTTCAAGAAATTATTTAAATTTAGCTGAGATAAATTTTAACAACAAGAATTATTTTAAAGCAGGGCTGTACTATGATAGCACACTTACTAAGTTAGACCAAAAAACTAAAGAGGCGAGAACAATTAATAGAAGAAGGGAAAGTTTAAATGATTTGATATTTTATGAGACTGCCAAACAGAAATCAGATAGTCTAGTTGCTTTACTCTCAATGAATGAAGAACAGCAGTATAAATTTTTTGAAAATTATTTAACTAAGTTGGATTCAGAAAAACAGAAAATAGTTAATCAAGATTTTGGGTCCGAAAACAGCCTTAATGTTAAACCAATAAAAGAAAGTGCAGTATTCTATTTTTATAATCCCAACACAGTATCATATGGAAAAACCAACTTTAGGAACTATTGGGGAAATAGAAAACTAAAAGATGATTGGAGGTGGTCTATTGAGGAAAGGGAAAAATCAGTTAAAAAGAAAATTTCAGAATCAGCTATTGCTAATATGGGTGTGGAGGAGCGAATAAAAGCGATTTTAAAAACTATTCCAAAAGCATTAAAAGAGATTGATAGTATTAAAAAATCAAGACAGGAAGTTTATTATAAATTGGGTTCAATTTACAAAGATCAATTTGATGAACCACAATTGTCAAATGTAATTTTTTATGACTTACTAACTTTCAATTCTGACAAACAACTTGTTCCACCAACCAAATATTTTATATATAAGAATCTAGTAAGTTTAGATTCGTTAAATGCAGCAGAAAACCTTAAGAATCAAATAATTGAAAACTATCCTGAATCAAAATATGCTGCAATTTTGTTAGATCCAGACTATAATTTAAATAATCTTTTAAACTCTTATGATGAATATAAGAAAGCTTATGAAATTTATTTGGATCAAAAGTTTGAGGAGTCCCTTGTTATTTGCGAGAGATTGGTCAAAGAACTTGAGGGGGATGTTTTATTGCCAAAGTTTGAGCTCCTCAGAGCTCAATGTATTGCTAAGATATATGGGTATGATCAATATGAAAAAGCTCTAGAAGCTCTAAAGCTCAACTATTCTGCAACAAAGGAAGGCAAGAATGCTGAAATTATAATTAATGAAATTTTACCATTAGTTAAGGATAAAAGCTTTAAAAAAATTGACGAAGGAAATTCTTTTAAATTAGTATATGAGTTTTTAGATTCAGCAGATGACATCATTGAAGATAAAATTTTACAAATAAATGAATACCTAAAAAGCATTCAAGCTCTAGATTTAAAGGCATCCAAAGATTATTACAATAATATTACTACATTTGTTGTAATTCATGGTATTACAAGCTTTGAAGGAGGAGTGGGGCTATCGGAAAATATTGCAGAACTTTTTGATAAAATAATCGAACCATCATTCATTAGTTCTTCTACAAATTATAAAACCATTCAAATACATAAAAATTTAGATGAATATAAATTAAAAAATTCTTTATGAGCAACAATCAACAAAATATGATAACACAAGGCACAACTCTTAACGGGGATATAATTAGTGAAGGGGATTTTAGGGTTGAGGGCACAATTAATGGGAGCTTGAAAACATCTGGAAAAATTGTTGTAGGAAAAACAGGAATGATCGATGGCAGTATAGATGCTGAAAACGCAGACTTCGAAGGAAGCTTCACAGGAAAATTAAAACTTAATGGAACGCTTGTACTTAGGTCATCTGCTTATATTGAAGGCGAGGTAATAATCTCCAAACTTTCAGTTGAGCCAGGGGCAACATTCAATGCCACTTGTTCCATGGAAAATGGGGTTAAAGAGCTAAGTATAAAAGAAGAAATTGACAGCCCTGAAAAAGAAAAAACAGCATAATTTTATAATTTATAGCCAGTTAGCGTTTCAAATGCTAGTTGTAATTGCAGGTGGAATATTTTTTGGATTCATACTTGATGGCTATTTCAACAACTCAAATAAATTATTCACTATTATTTTTTCTCTACTTTCAATTTCCATTTCTATCTACCACACAATAAGCCAAGTCACAAAAAATGAGTAATATTCTAAAAGAAAGTACAGATTTCACCATCTTTTTCTTAGGTATAATTTTATTATATAACCTTCATTCAAATTTAGAGCTAGATTATTTAATTTATGATAAAACACCCATCAATTCAATTTATATATTTAATTTCCTTGCAGTCTTATTTTTTTTGATAATTTCAAGGCTTAATGTAGCACATAAGCTAGTTAACCCACTCATCATTTTTATACTACTAACATTCATTAAAATGCTTGCTGTAATAATTTTCTTTATTTATTATAATAATCAGTCCTTTTATGATATCGAAATAATTGTTTATAATTTTTTCCCAGTTTATTTTTTATGCCTGCTATATGAAATCTTTGGCTTAAAAAAAACCTTTAATAATATTTAAAAACTTCTTGTTTTTTTTTGTTTGAAATTTCCTTTTATGTGTGTACATTTGCAACCATAACAATTGCAAGAAATTTCAGCAATAATGCTCTCAAGTTTTTCAACGAAATTTTTATTAGTTTTTTCCTTTCTCTTTTTTGGAAGTAGCATTACTCTCTTTGCTGAAAAATTAGATGAAAAAAAAGATTTTGATGTTAATGAAATGATCATGCATCATATTAAAGATTCACACGAATTTCACATAATGGACATTAATGGACACGGCGTTTCCTTCCCTCTGCCTGTAATTTTATGGACCGACAAAGGGATAGTTACTTTTCTTTCCTCTGCTTTTAAACATGATGACTCGGGTAATGTCATTGTTAACAGAAAAGGCCAGGATTTTGTTAAGTATCATGAAAAAATATTTTATGCAAACAACAGTGGATCAGAAAAATTTATTAGCTATGATGCAAACGGGAATATAATTAATAAAAAGCCCATTGATTTCTCAATAACCAAGATGGTTTTTTCTATGTTCATTTCTATGATTCTTTTAGTTTTAATTTTTGTTGCAACTGCTAAAACCTATTCTAGTTCAAGAAAAGGGGAGCCAACTGGGCTAGGCAAATTTACTGAACCACTAATAATGTTTATCAAGGACGAAGTTGCAATGCCTATGATAGGAGAAAAAAACTATCATAAATACATGCCATTTCTTTTAACATTATTTTTCTTTATTTGGATAAATAATGTGATGGGTCTTATTCCTTTTTTTCCTTTTAGCGCAAACTTAAGTGGCAATATTGCTTTTACTTTCGTCCTGGCATCAATAACCTTTATAATTACGACATTAGTTGCAAACAAAGATTATTGGAAGCATATTTTTTGGATGCCGGGCATTCCCGTTCCTATGAAATTATTTTTAGCCCCAATTGAGTTTTTGGGGATTTTCATAAAGCCTATCTCGCTGATGATAAGATTGTTTGCAAACATTTCAGCGGGACACATTATAATATTAAGCCTAATATCTCTGATTTTTATATTTAAAAGTTTGTGGCTAGCTCCGGCATCACTTTTCTTTTCTGTTTTTATCAGTCTTATTGAGGTTTTAGTTGTTGCCATTCAGGCATACATATTTACAATGTTGTCTGCTTTATATATTGGCAGTGCAATAGAAGAACATGAACATTAATTTTAAATTTTACAAATATGAGTTTAATAATTTTTTTACAAGAAACACTAGTTGATTATGGCGCATTTGCGGCAATTGGTGCTGGTTTAGCTGCGATCGGAGCTGGAATTGGAATTGGTCAAATTGGCGGTTCAGCAATGGAGGCTATGGCAAGACAGCCAGAAATGCAAGGGAAGCTGCAAGGCTCTGCAATTGTATTGATTGCTTTCGTTGAAGCAGTTGCTTTATTTGCAGTGGTTGTATCGCTGATTAAGTAGATATATTAATTACTTAAATTTATTAGTATGGATTTAGTTACCCCAGATATTGGTCTCATTTTTTGGACCACAGTTTCATTTGCTATATTATATTTCATTCTTGCAAAATTTGCTTGGAAGCCAATTTTAGGTGCAGTAAATGAAAGAGAGAAATCAATCAAAGATGCACTATCTGCAGCTGAAATGGCTAAGCAAGAAATGGCAAGCCTAAAGGCAGATAATGAAAAAATTCTGAGCGAAGCAAAGCTTCAGAGAGAGTCATTGCTAAAGGAAGCCAGAGAAATTAGGTCCAGAATTATTGCTGATGCTGAAAGTGAAGCAATGGACAAGGCAAATAAACTCATAGAATCTGCAAAAACAGCTATTGAAAATGAAAAATCTGCCGCAATGAAAGAGTTGAATAATACCGTAGTTGACCTGTCTTTAAATATTGCTGAAAAACTTTTAACCAAAGAGCTTGATGATAAAGAAACACAACTACAAAATATTCAAGAAATTCTTGAAAACACAAAACTTAATTAATGCAATCAAGAGCAGCTATTAGATATGCAAGAGCAATTTATGAAATTGCAGACGAGGAAAAACTTATTGAAGAGGTTTTTAACGATATGATTAGAATTAATAAGTTGAATCGTGACTCATTTGATTTTAAAAATTTATTGTCAAATTCTATTATAGATAATATTGATAAGAAAAAAGCAATTTTATCTTTAATAGAGAAAAATAATTCAATAACTGAAAAACTTTTAGATCTTTTGATTTATAATAAGAGGGTTGCAATTATAAGTGATATTGCAAGTAGTTTTATACAGTTGTATAACAAACATAACAATATTAAGGAAGCATTTGTAATAACTGCTTCTCCAATTGACAAAAATCTTGAGAATCAGATTTTGTCTCAGATTAAAATTCCTGAAGCAAAGTCAATTACCCTGACAAATCTTGTAGATTCAAGTATTATTGGGGGATTTATAATTCGATATGATGGCAAGGAATATAATGCTAGTATCAAACAGAACTTACAAAACTTGAAAACAGAACTTACAAATTAAAAAATTATGTCAGAAGTGAATCCAGCTGAGGTTTCAGCTATATTAAAAAAACAACTTAAAGATTTTGACTCCTCCTCTTCTTTAAATGAAATAGGCAGTGTTTTAACTGTTGGAGATGGTATCGCAAGAGCATATGGGCTCACAAATGCTCAGTATGGTGAGCTTGTTGAGTTTTCTAACGGCACACAAGGAATTGTATTGAATCTTGAAGAGGATAATGTTGGTATTGTACTACTTGGATCATCTACTGACATAAAAGAAGGTGATACTGTGAAAAGAACATCTACAATTGCTTCAGTTAAAGTAGGCGAAGGCATTGTAGGAAGAGTAGTTGATACTCTTGGAAACCCTATAGATGGGAAAGGGGAATTAAAAGGGGAATTATTTGAAATGCCTTTGGAGAGAAAAGCACCAGGTGTAATTTTTAGACAACCAGTTAATGAGCCTTTACAAACCGGTATAAAATCAGTTGATGCGATGATCCCAATTGGTAGAGGTCAAAGAGAGCTTGTAATTGGTGATCGTCAGACAGGAAAAACTACTGTTTGTATTGATACAATTTTAAATCAGAAAGAATTTTTTGATGCGGGAGAACCTGTTTATTGTATTTATGTAGCTGTAGGCCAGAAAGCCTCTACTGTTGCAGGAATAGCAAAAATTTTAGAAGACAAAGGCGCCTTAGCTTATACTACAATTGTTGCTGCCAATGCATCCGATCCTGCTGCAATGCAAGTATATGCACCTTTTACAGGAGCATCTATTGGAGAATACTTTAGAGACACAGGTAGACCCGCTTTAATAATTTATGACGACCTATCAAAGCAGGCAGTTGCATATAGAGAAATATCTTTGTTGCTTAGAAGACCTCCAGGAAGAGAAGCTTACCCTGGAGATGTTTTTTATCTACACTCAAGACTGCTAGAAAGAGCAGCTAAAGTAATTGATGATGATGAAATTGCTAAAGAAATGAATGATCTTCCAGCATCGTTAAGATCAATTGTTAAAGGTGGTGGGTCCCTGACTGCACTTCCAATTATTGAAACTCAAGCTGGAGATGTTTCTGCATACATACCAACCAATGTAATATCCATTACTGACGGACAAATATTTTTAGAATCAGATTTATTTAATTCTGGAGTACGACCGGCAATTAATGTTGGAATTTCGGTCTCTAGGGTTGGAGGATCAGCTCAGATAAAATCTATGAAGAAAGTTTCAGGAACTTTAAAATTAGACCAGGCTCAGTTTAGAGAATTAGAAGCATTTGCAAAGTTTGGATCTGACTTAGATGCAGCAACATTAAATGTAATAGAAAAGGGTAAAAGAAATGTTGAAATATTAAAACAAGCTCAAAATGACCCTTTTAAAGTTGAAGATCAAGTTGCAATTATATATGTAGGGTCAAAAAATTTGTTGAGAGATATTCCTGTGGAAAGAATTAAGGATTTTGAATCCGAATATATACGAGTTCTAAACGATAAACACTCAAAAGTTTTGTCAACTATTAAACAAGGAAAGCTTACGGATGAGGTAGTTAAAACTTTAGAAAAAGTTTGTGCTGAATTAGCAGGAAAATTTTAGTATATGCCAAATTTAAAAGAAATAAGGAATAGAATAGGCTCAGTATCTTCTACGATGCAGATTACTAGCGCCATGAAAATGGTTTCCGCAGCTAAATTAAAAAAAGCTCAAGATGCAATAACAGCAATGAGGCCCTATTCTAATAAGCTTACTCAAATGTTGGTTGATTTATCTTCTTCCCTTGATTTTGAAAATATTTATTTAAAACCCAGAAAAGTAGAGAACTTATTGGTGGTTTGCATTACTTCTAATAGAGGGCTGTGTGGAGCATTTAATTCCAATGTAATTAAAAAATGCTTTGATTTAGCCGATAATCCAGAAGGAAATATTAGTTTTTTTTGCATAGGGAAAAAAGGCGCGGATATTTTATCAAAAAATTACAATATAATAGATTCAAATAATGACATATTTGATGACCTCTCTTTTGAAAAAATTTCCTTCATTGCTGAAGTATTAATGAAAAAGTTTGTCGATAAAGAGTTTGACAGGATACAGATTGTTTATAATAAGTTTAAAAATGCTGCCACACAAGTTGTAATGCAGGAACAATATCTCCCAATTGAAAATACTATATCTAAAAATAATCATCAAGAGTCTGCTGATTATATCTTTGAACCATCCAAAGTTGAAATTATTTCAGAACTAATTCCCAAATCTCTTAAAACACAGCTATTCAAATCTGTTAGGGACTCTTATGCTTCTGAGCATGGGGCTAGAATGACCGCTATGCACAAAGCTACAGATAATGCCACTGAACTTAGAGATCAATTAAAACTCACATACAACAAAGCTAGACAAGCAGCTATAACCAATGAAATATTAGAAATTGTTGGAGGTGCTGAAGCCTTAAATAGCTAGTTGATTATTGCCCCCCCTTGTTTTCCAAATTTTATTAGTTTATTTTTAAATCTAAATTCATCAAGCTTGCAAAAATTCATTGAATTATTTAAGCAGACATTTATTTATGGACTTGCCACAGTATTTCCTAGATTAATAAGTGTTATTCTTGTACGAATTCATACTGATAAAAGTGTTATTAGTGAAGTTGCTGAGTTTGGCACATTGTCTTTAATTTTCTCTTATATAATTTTATTTAATGTTGTTCTCTCATACGGAATGGAAACCTCTTTCTTTAGGTTTTATAATTCTGAAAAGAACAAGGATGATGTGTTAAGTACATCAGCTATTTCAATTGTGTTTACCTCAGTTATTTTTATGTGTTTTTTTAGCATATTTAAATTAAATATTTCTGAGTTTTTAGAAATTGATGTAAAATATTTAAATATTGTAGTATGGATTCTAGTAGTTGATGTTTTGACTGTAATTCCTTTAGCATATTTGAGATTAAAACAAAGAGCATTAAAATACTCTTTAGTCAAAATAATCAATATATGTGTTTATTTCTTTCTAAATATTTTTCTCTTGATTTTTTTAAAGGACTTGGCAACAAACAGCTCAATTCTTGAAAACATTTATATAGATAATTATGAGGTTGCTTACATATTTATTGCAAATCTTTTGGCAAGTATAACATCACTACTTTTACTAATTCCATTTTACTTTAACATAAAGTATCGGGCAAATATTAATCTTTTAAAGAAAATGCTAGTTTATGCTTTTCCCATTTTAGTTTCTGGTCTTGCATTTACAGTTAATGAAACCTTTGATAAAATTTTATTAGATTTTTTACTGCCGGAGTCTATTGCTAAAACCCAAATTGGAATGTACTCGGCGTGCTATAAACTAGCTATTTTTATGATGTTATTCTCAACTGCCTATAAGCTTGCTATTGAGCCCTTTTTTTTCAGTGAAGCTGACAAAAAAGATCCACAGAAAAAATATGCTTTAGTTTTAGAAACATTTGTTATTATTGGTTCATCAATTTTAGTTTTGATCGTTGTTTCATTAGACTTACTTAAAGTAATTTTTATTGGAGATGAAGAATATTGGAAGGCAATGTATATTGTTCCAATTATTTTAATCGCAAACTTTTGCTTAGGAATTTATCAAAATCTGTCTGTGTGGTACAAGGTAACCGACAAAACTAAATTTGCCGCTTACATTTCTATATTTGGTGCGTTTTTAACTTTATTAATTAATTTTTTAATGATCCCTAGCTATGGATTTTTTGGCTCAGCAATTGCCACTTTGGTCGCATATTTCTCAATGATGATTTTGTCTTACTTTATCGGAAAAAGATATTATCCAATTCCTTATAATGTGAATAAGATTATATTTTATTTTATTATTTCTGTATCCTTATCTTTACTGTCTTTTTATTGTTTCAGAAATAATCTACAAATAGGTGTTTTATTTATTTTAATAATGAACCTTGTAATTTTTGTGATTGAGAAAAAAAGAATTTATAACTTATTTGCAATTTTAAGATGATTATAGATATTGTTAATAAATCAAATAATGATTTACCAAAGTATGAAACAGAACAGTCTGCTGGAATGGATCTTAAGGCATTTTTGATAGAACCTATTACTATCAAATCCCTAGAAAGAAAAGCAATAAAAACGGGCTTATTCATTTCATTAAAGAAGGGCTATGAAGCACAAATCAGACCCAGAAGTGGCTTGGCCCTAAAAAATGGAATTACAGTTTTGAACTCTCCTGGTACAATAGATGCTGACTACCGTGGAGAAATTGCGGTTGTATTAGTTAACCTTTCATCACAAGATTTTGAAATTTGTTCTGGTGATAGAATTGCACAAATGGTTGTAGCTAAACATGAAGTTATTTCATGGAATCCAAAAATTAGCCTTGGCAAATCTGTCAGAGGAGAAAGTGGCTTTGGAAGCACTGGAATTTAGAATAATAATGAAAAACTATATTTTACTATTTGTTTTACTATTTATTTGCTCATGTTCTGTAAAAAAGAATGTATTGCCAGATGGAATAAAAAAATATTCTGCTAAGAAAGTACTAAGAAATGCAAATAAAACTGTTAAGGATTTTAAAAACTTACAGGCCAAGGCAAGACTTACCATTAATAACAATGGGAAAGATAGATCTAATAATCTAAATATCAGAATTGTAAAAGATCAGCAACTCTGGGCTAATGCTGCACTGGGAGCTGTTCGTTTTCTTATAGATAACGACTCTGTTAAATTCTATAATAAATTAGAAAAAAAGTATTTAATGTCTGATTTTAGCTATTTCAATCAACAATTAGGTTTAGATATTGATTTTAAAACATTACAAAGACTTATATTAGGTGAGATTGTTACAGCAATTAGCTATAAGGATTATGTAGGTGAATCGGAATCAGGCTATTCTTTTAAAACCTCAATAGATTTTTTAAATAAAAGTTTTGAAGTTTTGACTACCTTAAGTCCCTATGATTTCAATGTACGAAGTTATGTCTTTGACGATGGTGCTAACAAAATTTTTCTTAGCTATGACTCTTTTAATACTGTAAACGGAAGTCAATTTCCAGCACAAATTAGACTATTTAAGAACGGAGAAATTCTACTTAAAATTGAATTTAAATCATTCAATTTAGTGGAGAAAATCAATATACCTTTTAAAATTCCAAATAACTATAAAGCTATTTTGCAGTTATGAAAAATGTAAGTACTATTTTAATAATTGTTTTTGCATTTTGTTTTCAAGGAGTTGCTCAAAATAAATCAAATTTAGAGAAACAAAAAAAAGATTTATTGTCTGAGATAGCAAAAATTCAAAACAAACTATCTAACTCTAAAAAGGAA
>CENP01150452.1_pt1 | contig 37459 bp, 29 predicted proteins | sample 361281 | NCBI WGS metagenome assembly CENP01 (sample SAMEA2591122, study PRJEB7988) | marine metagenome | biome: marine biome (ENVO:00000447); feature: deep chlorophyll maximum layer (ENVO:xxxxxxxx); material: saline water (ENVO:00002010), including plankton (ENVO:xxxxxxxx) | depth 70 m
ACTTCTTTGTTCTTCATAGCATTTGTATCTTTATACCCATTATGTATCAAGATAGTTACTGTAAAATTAAATTATTTTTTCGCCACTTGAAAGGTCTGTACGTTGTTATTTTTTATTTTTTAATTTCTTGCAACACATCAACCTATCCAAAGCCTACCGACCTAGAAGAAATACCCCTGGATTACCTTTCATTTGAAGCTCTTTTTTTTGGTGATTTAGACACCTCCTTAGAAGATATCAAGGCCCAATTTCCTTTCTTTTTCCCAATTCAAACCCCAGATGCGGTATGGCTCGAAAAACGCAGCGATTCGTTGCAGCAACTTCTTTTTGACGCAACCAAATCAATCCCAAAAAATAACTTAAAGCCTCGTATTATGCGAGTGCTTCAGTATGCCAACTACTATTTTCCAGAAGAAAAACTGCCCCAAACGGCTATTTCCTTGCTAACAGACGTTGATTATTCGCTTAGAGCTGTGGATGCAGAAAATATGTTATTGATTTCACTTGACACCTATTTGGGCATAGACCACCCTTTATATGAAGGTATTCCAGTTTATATCAAAAACAAACTGACACTAGATCATTTAGAGGCTGAAATCATCGATGCACTTGCACCAAGATTTATTTCAGCGCCTAGCGGCAGAACTTTTTTGGATCAAATGGTACATCACGGTAAGCGTCTGTTGCTTCACGATTATTTGGCCCCAGAAATGGAAGACCATCGGCATATCCAATACACAGCAGCACAATGGGAGTGGGCAAACACACACGAAGCCGATGTTTGGCGCTATTTTATTGATAACGAATTCTTGTTTTCGACAGATGAAAATTTACCATTTCGCTTTTTACTTTCTAGTCCTTACAGTAAATTTTATTCTTACCTAGATGTGGATTCCCCAGGAAGGATCGGGCAGTGGATTGGTTATCAAATGCTAAAAAAATATCAAAAGCGAACAGGAGAGACCTTGCAAGAAATACTTGCTGCTTCGCCTCAAGAAATTTTAAAAAAATCAAAATACAATCCTTAAGATGAAACGAAAAACACAAATTACCTTGACTGTCACCTTAGACGAAAACAACACACCCGAAGACATGGAGTGGTCCGCACCAGATGGCGGTGTTAAAGAACAGTCTATGGAAGCATTTTTCCTAAGCACGTGGGATAAGGATGCACAGGAAAGTGCACGTATTGATTTGTGGTCAAAAGAAATGCCAGTAGATCAAATGCAGGTTTTTGTTCATCAAACATTGATTGGGATTAACGCGTCTTACCTAAAAGCAACTGACGACACACAAATGGGAGAAGCTATGCAGCAGTTCTGTGATTTTTTCGCAAGTGAGCGAAATCTTAAAGACATAAAAAAGAGAAATTAAAGCATTGATTCTACATATTCCAATACTTCTTCTTTACCTTTGCTGGAAGAAGCGGAAGTGATAAAATGCGTTGGTGTTTCTGCCCAAATGCCCTCAAGCATGACATTTAAATAGGCGCTAACCGTTGGATAAATTTTATTTTCAGACATTTTATCAGCTTTCGTAAAGATGATTGAGAAAGGGATCTGTTGGGTTCCCATCCATTCCATAAATTCCATATCTATAGCTTGGGGATCGTGCCTGATGTCAATCAACACAAAAGCATTTATAAGTTGCTTGCGTTTCAAAAAATAGGAGGTGATAAAGCCTTGAAATTCTTTTTTTGTTTTTTTTGAAACGCGGGCATAGCCATATCCTGGTAAATCAACAAGATGCCAATTTTTATTGATTAAAAAGTGATTTATAAGTTGGGTTTTTCCCGGTTTTCCAGAAGTTTTAGCAAGTTGCTTCCTATCTGTCAACATGTTGATCAAAGACGATTTTCCAACATTTGATCTGCCTATAAAAGCAAATTCTGGTAATGAAGACTTTGGGCAATCGTTTACCTTGGCGTTACTAACTACAAAAGATGCGCTTTTGACACGCATGATTATAAATTATTGTCCATTAGCCAGGCTGACAGAATCGTATTAAATCTGTCAGGGTGCTCCATCATGGGTGCGTGCCCACATTTATCAATCCAATATAAAGTAGAATTGGGAAGGAGTCTATGGAATTCTTCTCCAACTTTTGGCGGAGTAACCGCATCTTGCTTACCCCAAATAATACCTGTAGGTAGTTTGATGCTTGGTAAATCTTTGGCCATGTTGTGACGAATAGCACTTTTAGCAATAGTTAAGATTTTGATAAGTTTTTTTCTGTCATTGACAGTTTCAAATACGTCATCTACAACTTCTTTGGAAGCAACAATTGGATTGTAAAACACATCTTGTGTTTTCTTTTTAATGTACTCATAATTTTCTCGTTTTGGGTAGCTTTCTCCCATGGCGTTTTCATAGAGCCCTGAGCTTCCTGTAATGACCAGCCCTTTGACCTTTTCAGGAAAGAGATTCGTATGTAATAGACCAATGTGCCCCCCCAGAGAGTTACCTACCAAGACTACTTTTTGTTCACCTAAATGCGTGATAAAATCACGAAGATATATTGCAAACTGTTTTACATTGGTTTTTAACAGCGGTAAATCATATAAAGGCAGTTTTGGAATAATAACATTGTATCCAACAGTTGAGAAATGCGCCGCAACGCCATCAAAATTACTCAAGCCGCCCATTAAACCATGAAGAATAATAAGTGGGGTTCCTTCGCCCTTTTGATAATAAGTGTAGGACCCAGATACTTTTACAGAATTGTGCATTTTATCAAATCAGATACAAATATAGTCAAATAAACCCCATACAAATGTCATTAATTTAACTGTTTACAAAATGTCTCTTTCTTAAATTTATTTAATTTTTAGAAAGTACATTTCTTTTAATAACTTGATTTTAAGAGAATTAGTCACGGCTTATTGCATGGTTGTATAATTTATTAACAAAGTGGTAAAATGTGGTAAAATGTGGGAAATTATATGTAATTTTGACTTATACCAAATGGTAAAACCCATAAGCTTTGTCGCATTTAATTGGAACATATCATTGTAAAGCAGATCCCAAAGGACGGGTTAAAATCCCTAGAGCCCTTGCTAAGCAGTTGGCTGGAGCCCGCCAAGAAACTTTCGTAATCAAACGTGCTGTTTTTCAGCCTTGCCTAGAGTTGTATTCGTTAAAGGAATGGAATGCATTGATGGCCAAGGTGAACAAGCTAAATAGGTTTAATAAAAAAAACAATGATTTCATACGACGCTTCACAGCGGGAGTTAAGGTTGTCGAGCTTGACGCCACAGACAGGCTACTTATTCCTCGTGATTTAGCAAAATTTGCAGGAGTAGATAAAGCTGTTGTGCTTTCTGCTGCAGTCAATATCATAGAAATATGGGATAAAGATTGTTATGAAAAAGCAATAGATGAAGCAGCTGTTGATTTTGCTGCTTTAGCAGAGGAGGTAATGGGTGACGATCAAGACAATGTATCATAGCCCTGTATTGCTTGCTGCCTCTGTGTCAGGATTAAATATTCATCCTGCTTCAGTTTATGTAGACGCAACTTTTGGCGGCGGCGGTCATTCACAAGAAATCCTAAATATCATGGATAACAAAAGTAAATTGTTTGCTTTTGATCATGATGAAGATGCGCAGCGCAATGCCATAAACGACAGTCGTTTTACCCTCATCCCCCAAAATTTTGGCTATTTAAAGCGCTTTATGAAATTTTATAAAATAGATAAAGTAGATGGTATTCTTGCTGATTTGGGCGTGTCCTCACATCAGTTTGATACGCCAGGCCGTGGTTTTTCCATTCGTTTTAATGGGCCGCTTGACATGCGTATGAATCAACATCAGCAACTCACGGCAAAAAAAATCGTTAATACTTACAGTAAAACAGCATTGGCAGATTTGTTTTTTGCTTATGGGGAACTGCGTAATGCAAAAAAAATTGCCGAACTCATAGTGCAAAAACGACCTGATGAAATCGCAACAACCTTGCAACTCAATGAAGTAGTGAAATACGCACTACCAAAAGGAAACGAGCATAAGGTTTTGGCCAAAATTTACCAGGCCCTAAGAATAGAAGTCAACAAAGAAATAGAAGTTTTACAATCCTTTTTAACTCAATCTAAGGATCTGTTAAGATCGGGTGGGCGACTGAGTGTAATTAGCTACCATTCGCTTGAAGACAGGATGGTTAAAAGATTTATTCAAAACGGAAATTTTGATAGCGAATCAAAAAAGGATGACTTTGGAAACCCCACATTATATTTTAAAAAATATCGTCGTTTGGTGGTTCCCGATCAAGAGGAGATTAAACAGAACAATAGAGCACGAAGTGCAAAATTACGAATAGCGCAACGCCTATGAAAACAGGAATTTTAAATCTGCTTAAAGGAACATTTTTGGTGCAAGAGGGCGCATCAAAAAATTGGCGGTTTATTCTATTTATTTTTTTTCTAGCAGGACTGATGATTACTGCCTCCCATCAAATTGATCAAAAAGTGGTACAAATTGGGCAAGCAAACAAAGAATTACAAGCCGTTCGTAGCGAGTTTGTTTCGGTTCGTGAAAAAGTGATGCACAAAAGGATGAAAACTCAGTTGACATACACTTTAAAAAATAGAGGTGTTTTCCCACCAGATAAAGCACCAATTAAAATCATAATTCAATCGAATGAGTAAACAAAAAAACATGATGTCTCGTAGCTACTTGGTTGTTTTTGTACTTTTTGTACTCGGCGTAAGCGTGGGTTATCGATTGGTGTCATTACAGCTCAATTATGGGGATAAGTATCGTGAAATGGCAGAAAAGCGTAGCATCAAAAATTTTGAAATTGTTCCTGTGAGAGGGAATATTTATGCTGATGACGGTAGCCTGTTGGCTACATCCGTTTCAAAATATTCCATTCACTTTGATGCGGTTACTGTAAGCCAGCGTGTATTTGATAACAATTTAGACGCATTGATCGATTCGCTTGCGAAGTTATTTGAAAAGCCAGAGCAATATTTCCGTAACTTATTGGTCAAAGCGCGTAAAAATAAAAGCAGGTATCAGCTAATTGGACGTCGTTTGCCATTTGATGACTATCAGCGTATCAAGTCATTTCCTATGTTTCGATTGGGTGGTATTAGAGGTGGTTTGATAGTCGAGCGCAAATTTGTACGCGACCTTCCACTTGGTAAAATCGCTGAACGCACCTTGGGCTATGAACAAAAAAAACCTGATGGTACTTTTATTAAAGTCGGACTTGAAGGGGCTTATGGCGTCACCTTGCGAGGTCAGCCTGGGCGTCAATTGCGGCAACGGATTGCCAAACAACAGTGGAAACCGCTTACAAATGAATATCAACAAGAACCTATTGACGGTTTGGATGTTTGGTCCACAATTGACACCAACTTACAAGACATTGCTCATCACGCCTTGCTTGCATCTTTGGAAAAGTATGAGGCAGAGCACGGAACTGTTGTGGTAATGGAAACCAATACGGGTGCTGTAAAAGCTATTGCAAACCTTGGCAGAACGGATGGGGATAAGTATTATGAAAAATTGAATTACGCAGTTGGAGAAGCACATGAACCTGGCTCTACTTTTAAGCTTTTTTCCATGATGGCTGCGTTTGAAGATAAGGTCATAGACACCATGACCGTAGTCGATACCGAAAAAGGAAAGCTTACGTTTTATGGAAAATATCATGTAAGAGATTCCAAACGTGGTGGCTATGGTGTTATTCCAGCTAGTAGGGTTTTTGAAAGCTCCTCCAACACTGGGGTTGTAAAGCTAATTTATGAAAACTATAAAGAGAACCCTTCTCAGTTCACAGACAGGCTCATTGCCATGGGGCTGGATAAACCTTTAGGTGTGGCTATTTCAGGCGAGGGTAAACCCAAAATACCTCATCCCAAAGACGCAGATTGGGATGGTTTAGACCTGCCGTGGATGGCTTTTGGCTATGGCGTAATGTTAACACCGCTTCAAACTTTGAGCTATTACAATGCTATTGCTAATAACGGTGAACTGCTGATGCCGCGCTTTGTTTCGGCAGTAAAAACTCTTGACGGTAAAAATGTCAAATCTTATCCAAAGCAGGTAATCAATCCTGCCATTTGCTCGCAAGAAACAATAGGTAAACTACAACATCTTATGGAAGGTGTCGTAAAAAACAAATGGGGAACCGCTCACAATATATATAATGAAAAGCTAGCCATTGCTGGTAAGACAGGAACCTGTCAAATTGATTATACAACAGATGATGTTAAGTATGTTGCTAGCTTTGTAGGCTATTTCCCTGCACACAACCCTACTTACTCCTGTATAGTTGTGGTGCATAAGCCTAACAAAAAAATTGGGTATTACGGGAATGTAGTTGCTGCACCAGTAGTTAAGCTAATTGCCGAAGCCGTTATTCACGATATACCACATCACACGACACTAGACTTTAATAAAGTTGCTGAATTAACATCACCTAAACCAGATATTGCTAGTGCATATGATCTTGAAAAAATGCCTGATCTGCGTGGATGGCCAGCAATGGATGCATTGACCGTCCTTGAAAGCTTAGGCATTGAGGTAATGCTTCAAGGGAAGGGTAAGGTAAAGCGGCAATCGCAACAGCCAGGAGAAACTCTTAGTAAAACAAAAAAAGTAATACTAACTTTATCATGAAACAGCTAAAAGACATATTGTTTGGTGTCTCCTTGCAAACCGTCTCGGGAAGTACTGCTATTCAAATTAGCGGTATTGCTTTTGATTCTAGATCCGTTACCCAACAATCTCTTTTTGTAGCAGTCAAAGGCATACACCAAGATGGACATACGTACATTAACAATGCCGTTGATAACGGGGCAGTAGCTGTTTTGTGTGAACATATTCCAGACATTTTGATTGATAAGGTTGTTTATATGTCATGTGAAAACACACGCCAAGCCTTGGCAACAGTAGCTTCACAATGGTACAACACACCAAGCAAAGCTTTGAAACTCATTGGTATAACAGGAACAAATGGAAAAACTTCAGTTGCAACCATGGCATATCAGCTTTTTGATAAGATAGGTTTTGCAACCGGTTTATTATCAACGGTCGAGATTAGAATTATTAAAAAAATTGTCCCTAGCACACACACAACACCTGACTCCCTGACAATAAACAAGAATTTAAGAGAGATGGTAGATGCTGGCGTTACACATTGTTTTATGGAAGTATCATCACATGGTATAGACCAAGATCGAATAGTCGACCTTTACTTTTCTGGAGGTGTATTTACCAATCTTTCACACGATCACTTGGATTATCATAATGATTTTAAATCGTATCGAGATACAAAAAAAATATTCTTTGATAAACTTGGGACTACTGCTTTTGCGCTTTCCAATGCAGATGATAAAAATGGGCGTTATATGCTGCAAAACACGAAAGCTTCTAAATATTTCTTTGGTTTAAAGTCATTTGTTGATTTTAATGTAAAAATTTTGGAAAAAGATTTTTCGGGCATGCTACTTAAACTTCAACACAATGAAGTATGGACTCCTTTGGTTGGTGGATTCAATGCATCCAACTTTATTAGTGTTTATGCATTAACTGAATTACTTGGTATTGAGCAAAGTGATTTTCTGCCTGCCTTAAGTACATTAAAAGGGGCCGCAGGGAGATTTCAAATTGTGCATACCAATAGCAACATCACAGCCATTGTCGATTATGCTCATACGCCTGATGCATTAAAACAAGTATTGGACACTATAACTATGTTGCGCACACGCAACGAAAAGCTAATCACGGTTGTGGGTTGTGGAGGTAATAGAGATAAAGCCAAAAGACCACTTATGGCTAAGGCAGCTGTTGCCAAAAGCGACTTGACCATTTTCACATCTGATAATTCACGAAACGAAGATCCAAACGACATCATCAAAGATATGCTCATAGGGGTTCCTATTGAATCAAAACAAAAGTATTTAACCGTTTTAAACCGTGCCCAAGCCATAAAAACAGCATGTACCATGGCACAAGATAAAGACATCATTTTAGTGGCTGGGAAGGGACATGAAACCTATCAAGATCAAAACGGTGAACGCCTTCCTTTTGATGATACGCAAGAGCTAACACTAAACCTTCAATCTAAAAAATAATGTTGTACTATTTGTTTGATTATTTAGAACGCGCCTATCAGTTTCCAGGAGCATCATTATTCGCCTATCTATCCTTTAGAGCAGCAATAGCAATAATATTTTCTTTATTGGTAACGGCTGTAATGGGGAAACGTATCATCACAATGTTACAATACTATCAAATGGGTGAAAGCATCCGCGACTTAGGACTAGCAGGTCAAAAAGAAAAGGAGGGAACTCCTACTATGGGTGGCTTGATGATTATTTTTGGTACTCTTATACCCGTTTTACTACTGACGAGACTTGATAATATCTACATCATACTACTTATAGTTACTACATTATGGATGGGAATTATTGGTTTGGCTGATGACTACCTTAAAATAAAACGAAAAGATAAAGAAGGTTTAAAAGGACGCTTTAAAATTGTTGGACAAGTTACACTTGGAATGATTGTTGGGGCTACTTTATACTTCCATCCTGCTGTAACCATTAAGCAACAATCCCTTAATGACGAAAGCTTTTTGCAAGAAGAAAAGTCTATCAAAACAACTATTCCTCTATTAAAAAATAATGAGTTTGACTATAGTGATGTTATTTCATGGGCAGGTGATGGTGCAAAAGAATACGCTTGGCTGATTTTTATTCCAGCTGTAATCTTTATTGTTACTGCTGTGTCTAACGGTGCAAACCTTACGGATGGTATAGATGGTCTTGCAGCCGGCACGGCTTCTATAGCAGTGCTCACCCTTGGGCTTTTTGCTTGGGTTTCGGGGAATATTATTTTTTCCAACTACCTAAACGTGATGTACATTCCAGATGTAAGTGAGGTTGTGGTATTTGTAGCAGCTTTTGTGGGATCGCTCGTTGGATTTTTGTGGTACAACGCGTTCCCTGCTCAAGTATTTATGGGCGATACCGGCAGCTTAACAATAGGTGGTGTTATCGCTGTATTGGCATTTATTGTTCGTAAAGAGTTGCTTATTCCTGTCTTGTGCGGGGTCTTTTTGATTGAAAATCTATCTGTGATACTTCAAGTATCTTATTTCAAATACACCAAAAAAAGGCTAGGTGTTGGAAAGCGAATTTTAAAAATGGCTCCGCTACATCACCACTACCAAAAACTAGGATATCACGAAAGTAAAATCGTGAGTCGTTTCTGGATTATTGCCATTATGTTGGCCATTATTAGCCTTGTAACTCTTAAAATTAGATAATGAAGAAGTTAGTGGTGCTTGGTGGTGGAGAGAGTGGAATTGGGGCTGCAGCCTTGGCGAAACACAACAACTGGGATGTTTTTGTTTCTGATGCTGGCATATTAACTCCCTTGGCCAAGAAAGAGTTTGAAGCCATTGGCGTGCGCTATGAGGAAGGTGGTCACACCATGAATGAAATTCTCAAAGCTGAACTTGTGGTTAAAAGCCCAGGAATTCCCAATACAGTTGCTGTGATTAAAGGTATTGAGGCAGCCGAAATATCCATAGTTTCTGAAATTGAATTTGCAAGCAATTATACAGATGCTACCCTAATTGGTATCACTGGTAGTAATGGCAAAACAACCACGGCTATGCTCACGTATCATTTGCTTTCAGATGGTGGTATTGACACTGGTTTGGCTGGAAATATTGGCAACAGTTTTGCCCAAGCACTTTTGCAAGATAAACATGACGTTTATGTATTGGAAATAAGTAGCTTTCAACTTGAGCACATTAAGAAATTCCACCCACATATTGCGGTTATAACAAATCTAAGTCCAGACCATTTGGATCGTTATAATAATTCTTTTAAAGACTATTGCGCAACCAAGTTTAAAATAACCAAAAACCAAACAGAAGTAGATCATCTTCTTTATGAGGCAGATGATGAAAACATAAACGCTGCTGTCGCACAATTTAATGTTAAATCACAACAGCACCCATATAATAATGCTAATAAAAACGCTATGTTTAAAGTTAATAATCCCTCTTTGCTTGGTCGTCACAATGCTAAAAATGCCATGGCTGCCGCTACCATTGCACAATTATTTCAATTAAGCAATCAAGATATTCAGGCTAGCCTACAAACTTTCCAAGGTGCAGCTCACCGTTTGGAGCATGTCGTGAATATTCTCAAGGTAGCTTACATCAATGATTCAAAAGCAACCAACGTCAATGCTACTTTCTATGCACTTGAAAGCATGTCCAAACCTACAATCTGGATTGTAGGAGGTGTTGACAAAGGCAATGTCTATTCTAGCTTGTTGCCACTAGTACATGAAAAAGTAAAAGCCATTATTTGTTTAGGGGTGGATAATCAGAAAATAATAGATATTTTCTCGCCTGTTGTCAAGGTACTTGTAGAGGTAAGAAATATGAATGATGCTGTCAAGGCCTCCTACGACTTGTCTGCACAAGGAGATGCGGTCTTGTTGTCCCCTGCCTGTGCAAGCTTTGACTTATTCAAAAATTATGAGGACAGAGGAAATCAATTTAAAAGCGCAGTAAGAAAATTATAAATGTGAAAATCAGTCAATACTTATTGGGAGATAAATCTATTTGGGGATTAGTGGTTTTGCTATCTATTTTTTCCTTTCTTCCTATATATAGTGCAAGTTCAAACTTGGTTTATGTGGTGGGTTCTGGTTCTGTATTTGGATATTTATTAAAGCACGTTGCTATTGTTTGTGTGGGCTGGGTGATTATGTATGCTGTTCACCTTATTCCATTTAAATATTTTTCTGGCTTGGCTAAATTGGGTATTCCCGTAGTAGTTGTTTTGTTGCTGCTCACTGCCTTTCAAGGCACTACCATAGACGGTGCCAATGCAAGTCGTTGGCTTAACATTCCAGTTATTGGGATGTCGTTCCAGACTTCCTCCTTAGCCATGGTGGTATTGTTGGCTTATGCAGCAGATTATTTTGCTAATAAAAAGGAAGAAAAAATTGGATTTGCTGAAAGTTTTTTTCCTTTTTGGATTCCAGTATTATTGGTTGTTGGATTGATTTTACCTGCGAATCTCTCTACCTCACTTTTGATATTATTTATGGTGACGGTTGTAGCTTTTTTAGGCGGCTATCCTTTAAAATATTTGACTGCATTGCTAGGAGCTGCGATTCTTTCCTTGACACTCTTTATTCTTGTTGCAAAAGCCTATCCAGACGCTTTTCCAAACAGAGTAGATACGTGGATGAGCCGTGTGGAGAGTTTTAGTAATCAAGGGGATGACAATAACGACTATCAAATTGAACGCGCCAAAGCAGCAGTAGCGGTTGGTGGTTATTTAGGTATTGGTGCAGGAAAGAGTATGATGAAGAATGCGCTACCACAGAGCACCTCTGATTTTATATATGCCATCATTGCTGAAGAATACGGGATGCTAGGCGCCATATCCTTATTGTTTATATTTATGTTGCTATTGTTCCGGATTCTAATCAATGCAAACAAATCTGAAAGCTTTTTTGGTAAGCTACTTATCTTGGCAATGGGATTGCCCATAGTCACACAAGCCTTTATCAATATGGGCGTAGCTGTAGCACTACTACCCGTTACTGGGCAGCCTTTGCCACTAATTAGTAGTGGTGGTACATCATTGTGGATGACCTTTTTGGCACTTGGCATTGTTTTAAGCGTAAGTGCAAACCAAACTACAACTACAAACACTAATATATCTAACCCTTTAGCAGAATTAAGTCATGAAGCCTAGATTGATTATTTCTGGCGGTGGAACAGGTGGGCATATTTTCCCAGCCTTGGCCATTGCAGATGCCTATAAAACGCAATACCCGCAAGCAGATGTATTGTTTGTTGGGGCAATCAATCGTATGGAAATGCAGCGTGTTCCAGATGCAGGCTATAAAATCAAAGGTTTGTGGATATCTGGATTTGATAGACAAAATATGCTGCGAAACATCTTATTTCCTATTAAGCTCTTATGGAGTTTGCTACAGTCTCTGTTGATTTTTTTATCCTTCCGTCCATCTATAGTTGTAGGTACAGGGGGCTTTGCCAGTGGACCCTTACTTTTTGTGGCGTCCTTGTTTAAAACGCCAATGCTAATTCAAGAGCAAAATGCATTTCCAGGTATTACAAATAAACAGCTCGCTTCACGTGTTGACGTCATTTGTTTGGGAAGTGAAGCTGCAAGTAAGTTTTTTCCTAAGAACAAAATTGTGGTAACTGGAAATCCCGTTAGATCTGCCTTAAAGCGAAGCATGAATAGGACTGCTGCTGCTGAAATTCTGGGTGTTGCTGCAGACCAACATACCCTTTTAGTATTGGGAGGAAGTTTGGGGGCAAAAAAAATTAACCAACTTATCTATCAACATTTGGATGAAATTCAACAGCACAAAATTCAGCTTATATGGCAATGTGGAAATTTGTATGCGGAAGATTATCAGTGCTATTCATCAGCTAATATTCATGTGATGCCATTTATTGATAACATGCAAGCGGCTTATGCGCTAGCAGATGTGGTAGTATCAAGGGCAGGGGCATTGGCCATTTCAGAAATCTGTCTGATGGGCAAACCAACCCTGTTTATTCCTTCGCCAAATGTTGCTGGGAACCACCAAGAAAAAAATGCAGAAGCATTAGCTAATAACGAGGCGGCCTTGTTGGTCGCGGAGCGTAATGCAGATACGCAGTTTTGGGTAAGACTTGAATCATTGATTACGGACGCGTCGTTACGCGACAAACTTAGCAAAAACATAAAAGTCTTTGCACATCCAGCCGCAACCAAAGAAATTATGAATAGGCTAAATAAACTTATTACATATGAATAAAGCAGCTATATTTTTTGTGGGTATTGGTGGCATAGGAATGTCTGGAGTGGCGCAGTACTTCTTGTCTAAAGGACATCCTGTAGCCGGCTATGATCGTATGATTACCCCAATTACGCAAAGGCTAGTGACTCTTGGCGCGCAAATTATTGATGTAGATGTGCCGACTGCTATTCCAGCATTATTTAGAGACCCCAAAAACACCAAGGTTGTTTATACCCCAGCCATACCCACTAATTCGCAATTACTCTCATATTTCAAGGAAAAAGGTTTTATGCTAGATAAACGGGCAGTAGTGATCGGTAAAATTAGTAATATCATGCCGTGCTTAGCAGTGGCAGGCACTCATGGTAAAACAACTACTTCTGCATTGCTAACGCATTTGCTTCGCTCATGTGGTAAAAAGATTACAGCATTTTTGGGGGGCATAGCAGCTAATATTAATGGCAATTTCTTAATTGAAGGTGATGATTTTATGGTTGTGGAAGCCGATGAGTTTGACAGATCTTTTATGCATTTGCAACCCACAGCAATAGCCCTGACCTCAATGGATGCAGATCATTTGGATATTTATGGTACTGAAAATGAACTTTCAAAAACTTTTAATGATTTTGCGCAGAAAGTATGTGATGAAAAACGTTTTATTGCTCATGGCTTATCTGTAAAAGGGAATTCTTTTGGTATTGAAAAAGGAACACATAAAGTGCATAATTTACGGATAATTGATGGAAGTTATGTATTTGATTTTGTAACACCAACGGTTAGTATTCTTAATATTGTCTTTCCCTACCCAGGTGAGCACAATGTTATGAACGCAGCCGCTGCATTGGCTATGTCTTTGGGGGTAGGCTGTGATCCCGCCCAACTCAAAGTGGGATTATCAACATTTAAAGGGGTTGATCGCAGGTTTAGTATCAGGCTTACTTCACCTAAAGTAGTGGTTGATGATTACGCCCATCACCCAACAGAATTGAATGCCGTTGCAGATGCTCTAGAAGCCTTTTATCCCAATAAAATTAAGTTAGGTGTATTCCAACCTCATTTGTTTTCACGCACACGTGACTTTGTAGCAGGCTTTAAACAGGCCCTTGCACGCTTTGATGAGGTGTTGCTTTTGGATATTTATCCCGCTCGTGAATTACCGATAGAGGGTATTACAAGTGCATTATTGATAGATGATAATCACGGTGCAACGCAGTTAATAGACAAGCGAATACTTCCGGAAATGATAGCAAAATCTTCGGCTACAGCTATAGCCATTATGGGAGCAGGTGACATTGCTTTTGAAGTACCAGCAGTGATTGAAATACTTAAAAATCAAAATTATGCATAAGACGATAATTTCCATATTGTTGTTTATGCTTACTGTTGTACTTGGCGTGATTATGCACCAGCGCAACCAAAAAAGATTGGTAACCTTAAAGAACATTTCCTGGGAAGATGACCGTCCAATTTGGATGCCAAAAGACTCCGTTAATAAATTGTTGAAACTTGCTTTAAAAGATAGTGTATCTGCTTTTAAAAGTGGTCTAAATTTGAGAAACATTGAACAAACACTTAACCAAAATGCTTGGGTTGAAGATGCCCAAAGCTACGTGACCATTGACGGAAGTGTTGGTGTTCACGTTATAACCAAAATACCGATAGTGCGCATACAGAGTGATAGTAGTTATTATTTAGATAATCTCGGGGAACCATTTCCGTTGTCTACTTTTAAATCGGTTCAAGTACCGTTTGTTTACGGGAACCCAAGTGTGAAGCGGCGCCACGCTCTAATTGAAGTAGTTAGACAAATTACAAAAGACACTTTTATGTCTGATCACATAGTCTCTTATGAATGGACGTCTGACGGCTTAGTTGTTGAGCCTCGTCACCAAGAATATTCCATTGTTCTTGGCACACCGGATCAACTGCATGACAAAATCAAAAATTACAAGGCTTTCTACGCAAAAATGCAGGATAGTACAGTGTTAAAAACTTATAAAAAAGTAAATCTTTCGTTTTACGGGCAAGTAGTTTGTTCAAAATAATTTGATATGAAACAAGAACAATTAGCAGTTGGATTAGATATTGGAACTACTAAAATAGTTGCCATGTTGGGCACCAAAAACGAGTATGGAAAACTCGAGATTGTTGGGGTCGGAAAATCTAAAAGTCAAGGTGTACACCGAGGTGTCGTAAATAACATAACCCAGACCATCCAATCAATACAGATGGCTGCTCAAGAGGCAGAATCCATTTCTGGTAAGAAAATAGTCAGTGTAGTAGTGGGAATCGCAGGTCAACATATTCGCAGTTTGCATCATAGTGATTACATTACTCGTACAAATGCTGACGAGGTTATTGACGATGCAGATATAGAACGTCTAAAGAATCAGGTGTTTAAACTTGTTATGCTTCCTGGTGAGGAGATTATTCACGTGCTTCCACAAGAATACAAGGTGGATGGACAGGCCGAAATTAAGGAGCCCATAGGTATGTATGGGGGTAGGTTAGAAGCCAACTTCCATGTTGTAGTAGGCCAAGTATCTTCCATTCGTAATATTGCCCGTTGTGTAAAGTCTGCTGGACTCGACTTTGGCGGCATTACTCTAGAGCCATTGGCTTCAGCAGATGCTGTATTAAGTCAAGAAGAAAAAGAAGCTGGTGTTGCACTGATTGACATAGGTGGAGGAACTACGGATTTGGCCATATTTAAAGATGGAATTATTCGGCATACTGCTGTTATTCCGTTTGGTGGGAATGTTATAACAGAAGATATAAAAGAGGGCTGCTCTATTATTGAAAAACAGGCGGAATTGCTAAAGATTAAGTTTGGGTCTGCTTGGCCTGGCGAAAATAAAGATAATGAGATTGTTTCAATTCCTGGACTAAGAGGCAGAGATCCCAAAGAAATCACACTCAAAAACTTATCTAAAATTATTCACGCCCGTGTTACAGAAATTATTGAGCAGGTTTATGCTGAAATAAAAAATTACGGACACGAAGAGCAGAAGAAAAAACTAATTGCGGGCATTGTACTAACTGGTGGCGGAAGTCAACTCAAACACCTCAAGCAATTGGTGGAGTATATCACGGGTATGGATACGCGTATTGGGTATCCAAACGAACATTTGGCAGGTGATACAGACAAAGAAACTGCAAGTCCGCTTTTTGCAACAGCAGTTGGTTTGGTTATGAATGCTGCAGAAACTCAATTGGCGCCACATGACGTAGAAACCAGCATAGTAACAGATAAAAATGAAGATGGAGATGAAAATCCAGCTGAAAAACCCCAAAAGCGAATATCAGTTATTGATCGATTTACAGAAAGATTAAAAATATTTTTAGAAAGCGCAGAATAAACTTTTATCCATGGAAACATTTGACAACATAACATTTGATTTGCCAAAGAACAGGAGCAATGTCATTAAGGTAATAGGCGTTGGCGGCGGCGGCAGCAATGCCCTTAATTACATGTACAAACAAGGCATAAACGGAGTTGATTTTGTAGTTTGTAATACCGATGCCCAGGCACTTGAAAACAGCCCAATTCCTAACAAGGTTCAGCTGGGTGTTTCACTAACTGAAGGACTTGGCGCAGGTGCTGATCCTGAAGTGGGAGCACAGTCTGCAGTTGAAAGCTTGGATCAAATTTCGGACTTGCTTAGTGTCAATACTAAGATGATTTTTATTACTGCTGGAATGGGTGGAGGTACGGGTACTGGCGCAGCCCCTGTAATTGCAAAGCTAGCACAAGAGTTGGGTGTGCTGACCGTTGGCATTGTAACTATGCCTTTTCAATTTGAAGGAAAGCTTCGTAACGAGCAAGCCCAACAAGGATTAAATAACTTGCGCAAACATGTCGATTCACTTATCGTTATCAACAACAATAAACTGCGCGAGGTTTATGGCGACTTGGGCTTTAAGCAAGGTTTTGCTAAGGCCGATGAGGTACTGGCAAATGCCTCTAGGGGTATAGCAGAAGTGATTACCAACCATTACACACAAAACATTGATCTTAAAGACGCAAAAACTGTTTTAGCAAACAGTGGGACGGCCATTATGGGCTCTGGAGTTGCAACTGGCAGTCAACGCGCAAACGAGGCTATTGTGCAAGCATTGGACTCTCCTCTATTAAATGACAATAAAATATTGGGCTCTAAAAATGTATTACTTCTTATTGTTTCTGGTTGCGATGAGGTGACAATTGATGAGATTAGTTCGATAAATGAATATATTCAAAAAGAGGCTGGTAATAGTACCAATATTATTATGGGTATAGGAGAGGATGAAACGCTAGATAACGCTATTTCGGTTACCATAATTGCAACTGGTTTTGCTCCAGATATGCAGCAAGAAATTGTGCATGCCGATCCTCAAAAAATCATTCACTCACTTGGAGAGGAACAGAAAGTAACTCATGATTTGTCGCTAGGGCAAATCCCATTATTTGAAACTGAATCAGCTTATGAAGTTTCACCTCCATTTGAAGCAACAGAAAGCAACATACCAACTACAGATTTGTTACGTGATTTGGACATATCTTTTGAAGAAGTAATTGCACCTGTTGAAGCTGTTTCATCACAGTCAAGTAGGTTTACCATTCACGATGTGACGCCTGCCATTAATGAGATTGAGGTTGTTGATGCCGAACAAGTTTTGCCAAAACCTGAAATAGACTCGCCAATTGATCAGCCTTTGCAAGCGGAGGGTGTTTCAAACGAAAATGAGCCTACTGTTTTATTTCATTTGGATGCTGAAGAGCCTGCCGCGCAAGTGCCAAGTGCAAAGGAGGAGGTTAAGCGTTTTGTTTTAGAAATGGATGATGAGCCAGCACCACCCCCTTTGAAGCACAAGCTTGAGTCAACCTCCATAGAGAAGTCAGTAAAAGAAGAAAAAACCTTTTCTCCTTTAAATGGTACCATAGCTGAAGGCTTAGCTGCAAGGACAGCGGAGCGTAAGGAAAAACTTAAACATTTTAACTATCGCTTCAACCAAAATACTAGGGTTGAGGACTTGGAGCGTGAACCTGCTTATAAGCGTCAAGAAGTTGAACTAAGCGAACCAGACAATGGTGGAACAGCTTCTCGCAGTTCTCTGAGTGTTGATAGCCAAAATGATGTCCAGATAAGAACTAATAATTCATTTTTACACGATAATGTAGATTAATATGAGCTTACAAGAAAATGTTGACGAGCAACTTAAGGCTGCGATGAGAGCGAAAGACAAAGTAGCTTTGGAATCATTACGCGCTATAAAAACAGCGATAATGATGACCCAAACCCAAGCAGGAGCAAAAGAACTTACTTTTGAAGATGAAATCAAACTTATTCAAAAGCTGGTCAAACAACGAAAAGACAGCTCAGAGATTTTTTATCAGCAAGGACGTGTAGACTTAGCAGAGCCTGAAGAAGCACAAATAAAGATTATTGAGCAGTTCTTGCCAGAACAACTGGATCAAGCTGCGATAACTGAAATAGTTGAGGCGATTATTGCCAAGACTGGTGCTGGCGGTATGAAAGACATGGGCAGGGTAATGGGCATGGCTTCCAAAGAGATGGCCGGTAAGGCAGATGGTAAAACCATCTCCGCTATTGTTAGAAAAAAGTTATCCTAACCAATTTCAAAAGTGTATTTTTATTAACTAATGGCCCAGTAGTTCAACTGGATAGAATATCAGATTTCGGCTCTGAGGGTTGGGGGTTCGAATCCTCCCTGGGTCACAAATTATCCCCAAAAATAATTTATTATTCTTGGGGATATTTTTATTTTATTTCATTCCAAAAAAATATTATATTAACTTTTAGTTAAAATACCTAATCATGAAAAAAGTAGTCACCTTTGGTGAAATAATGCTGCGCTTAGCGCCTCCGGGCTATTTGCGCTTTTCCCAGACCAATTCATTTGATGTCATTTATGGTGGTGGCGAATCGAACGTAGCAGTATCGCTTGCCAACTATGGCGTACCTGTACGTTTTGTCACGCGCGTTCCTAGCAACGATATTGGCGATTGTTCCCTTATGGAAATGCGCAAACGAGGTGTTGAAACCGACTTCATGCTTCGTGGAGGCGACCGATTAGGGATTTATTTCCTAGAGACAGGGGCTGTCAGTCGAGGCAGTAAAGTGGTATATGACAGAGCCCACTCAGCCATGTCTGAAATTGAACCCGGAATGGTGGATTGGGACAAGGCTTTTGAAGGAGTGGAGTGGTTCCACTGGACCGGGATCACCCCTGCTATTTCTCAGTCTTCAGCAGATGCCTGTTTGGAGGCTGTTAAGATAGCCAGTGATAAAGGGATTACAATCTCTACAGATTTAAATTACAGGGCTAAGTTGTGGAAGTACTGCGATGATGCGCACCGTGAGAAAATTATGACCGAGCTTACATCGTATTGCGACATTGTACTTGGAAACGAAGAAGATGCGGAGATGCACTTTGGTATTAAGCCTGAAGGAATAATTGTACAAACCCAAGGCCATGATGTAAAGGCAGAAGCCTTCATGTCTGTGTGTAAGCAAATGATGGACAAGTTTCCAAAAGCTAAGAAAGTCATTACAACCCTCAGAGGTTCGATATCAGCATCGCACAATACGTGGGCTGGCGTATTGTATGACGGGAAGACCATGTATCATACTACCCAGTATCAAATCACAGATATTGTAGACCGTGTAGGTGGCGGAGATTCCTTTATGGGAGGTCTTATCTATGGACTATTAAAATATCCAGACAATGACCAACATGCACTAGACTTTGCAGTGGCAGCCTCTTGCTTAAAGCACACCATTAAAGGGGATGCGAACCTTGTAACAGTTGCGGAAGTTGAAAAACTCATGGGTGGCGATGCCTCTGGTCGTGTAGCTCGATAAACATTACATTTACACTATGGCACAATTTACAAGAATAGAAGTTGCACAAACAATGAAAGAAACTGGTATGGTACCGCTTTTCTTCCACAGTGATCCAGAAGTAGCAAAAAAGGTATTGAAGGCCTGCTATGATGGTGGTGCACGTCTTATGGAGTTTACCAGCCGAGGGGATTTTGCCCTTGAGGTATTTACAGTACTTACAAAGTATGCGATTAAGGAACTCCCCGGGATGATTATGGGAGTAGGTTCTGTTACAGACGCAGCCGCTGCATCAGCTTATATGCTTAACGGGGCAAACTTTGTAGTAACCCCAGTGCTCAGAGAAGATATTGCCATGGTGTGTAACCGCCGAAAAGTATTGTGGTCACCAGGTTGTGGTTCACTAACGGAGATTGCAAAGGCGGAAGAGTTAGGTGCAGAAATTGTCAAGCTATTTCCAGGAAGCACCTATGGACCTGGCTTTGTAAAAGGGGTACTAGCTCCACAACCATGGACCAGCATCATGCCTACAGGTGGGGTAAGTCCGACTGAGGAAAACTTAAAAGGATGGTTTGATGCAGGGGTTACCTGCGTGGGTATGGGCTCTAAGCTTATGGCAAAACATGCCTATGGCTCATTTGATTATGATAAAATAAAAGAGCAGACTAAACGTACACTTCAAATAATATCTGATTTGCGTAAATAAGAAATTAGGTCTTATTCCAAGTTTTAGTCATTACATTACCAAAATCAGTAAACTATTTAATAAACTGATCATCTATTTTGTTCAAATCCAACAGCGTGACAGTATTAAAAATTTTAAAGTTTTACTGAACCGATGAAAAAAAAAGTTATTTTGACTTTGGACGTATTCGTTTCGGTTCTTTCCATGGTAAAACATTATCTATTTGTCTACCCAAACCACTAGGGTATTTTTTAGCTTCGGCAATTCTCACTCTAATAACTTGTTTTAATGAATCCCTAACAGATCTGTATGAGATGTTGTCAGCTAAATTATTTAATTCATTTGAATCATACCTGTGATCATATAACTCGTAATAAAGGCTATCGATATACTTCCATTGTGTAAGACGGTATTGTGTTGTCTTTATGGAATATCCATTGGCCATTCCTTTAGGCATAGAAACCTTAAGCTCAGTTAATGCACTTGTCTTTATAGGCAACCTTGAACCTTCAAGATAGGGCTTTAAGCTTTTGCCTCGAACAAATTTAGGCGCCTGGAATCCTAGTAAATCCATAATAGTAGGGTATAAATCAACTAGCTCAACGGGGATATCCAAATCAATATTATCTTTTATGACCCCAGGTCCTGTAAAAATTAAAGGTACTCTTGTAGCATCGTTAAAAAGGGTTTGCTTCTGCCAGTGCCCATGTTCACCAAGGTGATAACCGTGATCTGAAGTAAAAACAACAATTGTATTTCTATCAAGCCCTGTTTCTTTTAATTTATCTAAAACACGACCTATTTGTGCATCCATGAAACTAGTGGTAGCATAATAGGCATGTTTAATTTTTTTTGCCAGTGCTGGGGCTAAGTCTACTTGCTCCTGCTTAGCTCGAATAGATTTTGCTGCTGGCTTTGGAAGAGTATGCAAGTAAGCTTGAGAACTTTCAGGAACTGAAAAATCGTTAATATTATACATGTCAAAATAGGCTTTTGGAGCAACAAAAGGGACGTGAGGCCTGTAAAGCCCAAATGCCAGAAAGAAATTTTCACCACTTTTTGCAAACTCATCTAAAAAAGCCATAGTTTCGGTTGCTCCTATACCATCAGTTTGTGCTTCATCGGGACCATTTGCCTTTAACCAACTTAAAGTACCGCCATCTAATATCTTCTTCAGCCCTACAAGTTTGTGTTCTTCTTTCTTATCTAGTCCATAGGGATTCACGGTGCGATCCCAAGTAAAAGAATCATCATGACCGGCCGTTCCTATATCCCTTGGGTTGTGGTAATGATAAATTTTACCTACCCGCACCGAGTGATAGTTTTCTATTCTAAATTTTTGTCCTAAGGTGACAACATCTGGAATAGTTTGACGAACGTATAAACGAAGTTCCTTGGATTTTGTTTGATCTGGATAAATCCCGGTCATAAAAGAAACCCTAGAGGGGCCACAAAGAGGATATTGCACATGCGCATCAGAAAAAAGTAAACCTTCTTTTGCGAGTCGATCCAGGTTTGGGGTTTTGGCCAATGGGTCGCCATATGCTCCTATTGCACAGTTTAGATCGTCAGCAACAATAAATAAGACATTGTATTTAGCTGAAGGCTCAATAGTTTTTGTACCAATGATGATTCCAGCAAGTATTAATAAAAATAAATATTTGAATAACTTCATTTGATACGCTATTGAATTGGCACTAAGCTAATCATTAAACCCGAAGACATCTTGGTGTAGATTAATTAATTTTAAATGAACTTTTTACAATCACACTTTTTATATCCAAAAAATACTTTCCAAACAGTATATATTTGATCCAATACAAAAAAACATATTAAATAATGATACATCCAAATGACATAAAACTAAATATTATTTAATTCCCATAAATTTTTCTGTAAATCAGTATATTTAATAAAATTTTCTTCGATGATTTTCAATTATTTGCGATTTTGTATTATTTTATTTTTTTCGATAGTACCTTATTCAATGTTAGGACAAGTATTGGAGATAGACTTACCAGAAACAAATGGCATGTCATCTGAACGTCTATCTAATATTAGCACGGTTTTTTCTGACTATGTGGATGACGGAAAATTACCTGGAGTTGTTGTTTTAGCTGCTAGAAATGGAAAAATTGTTTATCATCAAGCCATAGGCATGTGTGATATAGAACAAAAAACCCCTATGCAAAAGGATAATATCTTTAGAATAGCCTCTCAAACAAAGGCAATTGTAAGTGTTGGTATAATGATGCTACAAGAGGAAGGAAAAATTTTACTGTCTGACACCTTATCAAAGTATATTCCTGAATTTGAACACACAAATGTTGCACTAGCGCTCTCAAAGCAGAGGAAAAAGGGAAATATGAATGCCCATAGAATTGTGATGTAAGCACAGGTAGCATCATAAATAAACATAATGAGGCTATTTGCACGTTTTTTTTGACAGTGGAATAATAAAGTTTACCTTGTATAACAATTTTTTTAAATATGACACAAACCCAAAAAAATTATCGAAACGCATTTATATTTTTAACCACTTTATTTTTTCTCTGGGGGTTTATAACTGTATTGGTTGACAGCTTAATTCCACGCATAAGAGATTTGTTCACTCTTACATATTTTCAAGCTGGTCTGGTTCAATTTGCTTTTTTTGGCGCCTATTTTGTCTTGTCTATTCCTGCGGGTTTTCTGCTCTCAAAGATCGGTTACAAAAAAGGAATTGTTATAGGTCTTATTACCATGGCTCTAGGTTGTGCACTTTTTTACCCGGCTGCATCTTACCGAACATTTTCTATTTTTCTTTTTGCATACTTCATACTAGCCGGTGGAATTACTATTTTGCAAGTTGCCGCCAACCCATATGTAGCTGTGCTAGGTTCGGAGGAGGGTGCCTCCAGTAGGCTAAATTTATCACAAGCATTTAATTCGTTAGGCACATCAATTGCTCCTATTCTTGGGGCTTCATTTATCTTAAGTGATAAAGTTAAATCTAAAGATGAAATTGCCTCTTTAGGGCAAGTAGTAAAGGACACTTATTTATCTGCAGAAGCAGCAGCAGTACAATCTCCTTTTATCATCATTACGTTATTTATAATTGCACTTGCCGTTATTTTTATGAGGGTAAGGCTGCCTAAGATGTTAAGTGCTGCACCTAAAAATGGCTATTTAATGTTATTGAAAAACAAATCTTTAATGTTGGGGGCATTTGGTATTTTTATTTATGTGGGTGCTGAAGTTTCAATAGGCAGCTATCTAGTAAACTATTTCTACGATATGAAATTGACTTCTCTTATTAAAGAAAGCAACATGCTATCGTCTATTTCATCTACTTTGTTGGGTAAGAGTCTTTCAGTTGTAGATGACTATGGTATTCTAGGGTCTTTTGTAACCTTCTACTGGAGCGGTGCTATGATTGGTAGGTTTATAGGCTCTTACCTGACAAATATTATTAAACCGGCTCGGGTATTGTCCTTTTTTGCAATAGGTGCATTAGCCTTGGTCTTTATATCAGCACAAACAACAGGTTTGATTTCCATGATATCCATATTGGCTGTTGGGCTTTTTAATTCTATCATGTTCCCAACTATTTTTAGCTTATCGCTAGAGGGATTGGATGATTTAAAGCCTCAAGCTTCAGGAATTTTATGTACCATGATTGTGGGTGGTGCAATTATACCTCCAATGTATGGTTATCTTACAGATCTTTATGGATTTAAATGGGCATTTTCCTTATTGATTATCTGCTATTTATACATCTACTTTTTTGGAAAAGTAAAATTCCGTAAAAACATAGTATAATGCAACATGATAGTTGAAATTTGTGCAAATAATTTTCAATCTGCTTTAAACGCTCAAGAGGCTGGAGCAGACCGAATTGAACTTTGCTCTGAACTTGCCGTTGGGGGGATTACACCCAACTATGGACTCCTTAAAAAAGTTTCAGAACTATAATAACGTTAAAGTTATAAATATTACATATTTATTGTAGATGAAATCAACACAATCCAACAAAACAGCCATTGCTATTATCGCAGGGTTATTTTTTATTTTCGGCTTTATCACTTGGGTGAACGGGGCACTGATCCCATTTATGAAAACCATTAATGAGTTAACTGAAGCCCAGTCATATTTGGTGGCATCAGCTTCATATATATCTTTTGTAGTAATGGCATTGCCAGCTTCTTATTTGTTAAATAAAATAGGTTACAGAAAAGGTATGTCTATTGGATTATTTCTCATGGCTGCCGGTGCTTTAGTCTTTATTCCTGCAGCCGAAGCTAGAACCTATTGGATGTTTTTGACAGGTATTTTTATTCAAGGAACTGGAATGACCATCTTGCAAACTGCTGCCAATCCATATATCACTATTCTAGGACCTATTGAAAGTGGAGCCAAACGCATTGCCATTATGGGAATAGCAAACAAGGTTGCTGGTGCACTAGGGTCAGTTATTTTTGGCGCTTTACTTCTAAGTGGCATTGATGAGGTTAAAGAAATTGTAAATCAAGTTTCTTTAGACGAAAAGGCCATCCTTTTAGATCAAATGGCTGATAGTGTTTTTGTCCCTTATCTGGTAATGTCAGCCGTTTTATTTGTGCTTGGGTTATTGATGCGTCGCGCACCTCTTCCTCACGTAGAGGCAGAAGCTAGTCTAGAAGAAGAAACACAGGCTGGATCTAAAAAAACCATTTTTCAATACCCACAACTTTGGTTTGGTATGCTCACCCTATTTGTATATGTTGGCGCTGAGGTGATAGCTGGAGATACTATTATCGCCTATGGACTTGCCCTGGGCATATCAGCATCAAAAGCTAAATTCTTTACCACCTTTACGCTAATGGCTATGGTGGGTACTTATGCACTTGGCGTTGCATTGATACCAAAATATTTAAGTCAGAATAAGGCCTTGCAAATCAGCGCTGTGATTGGACTTGTATTTAGCTTTTGTATAATTAGTACTACTGGATTCACATCAGTTCTTTTTGTAGCAGCTCTAGGTATTGCAAATGCCCTTGTTTGGCCTGCGGTATGGCCTTTGACTTTAGATGGTCTTGGTAGACATACTAAAACTGCTGCTGCCATGCTTATTATGGCAATTTCAGGAGGTGCTATAATTCCGCCATTGTATGGTCGAATTGTCGACAGTGGAAAAGAATCACTTATTGATTCGGGATTAGGAGCTGCAGATGCATTGGCTTTGGCATCAAAGGAGAGTTATTATATCCTAATTCCGTGCTATCTAATCATCTTTGGTTTTGCGGGTTTTGTAAAACGGTTACGTAAATAATATAATATTTAAATTATGAAAAACACCTATTGGAAAAAGAATATCCAGTACATCAGCATTCTGCTCACTCTTTGGTTTATTGTTTCTTTTGGCTGTGGGATCTTATTTGTTGAACAATTAAACACAATAAAAATAGGCGGTTTTAAACTCGGGTTTTGGTTTGCTCAACAAGGTTCGATTTTTTGTTTTGTAATCATCATCTTTACTTATATATACCTTATGAATCGTTTAGATAAAAAATTAAATAAAGACGAATAGATGGAACTTCAATATTGGATTTGGATTGCTGTCGGGCTGAGTTTTTCATTATATATAGGTATCGCTATTTGGTCTCGTGCTGGCTCAACAAAAGAATTTTATGTAGCAGGAGGTGGGGTGCACCCCATAGCTAACGGAATGGCGACTGCAGCCGACTGGATGTCTGCTGCCTCTTTTATTTCTATGGCGGGTATTATTTCGCTAAGTGGATATGACGGCTCCGTATACCTTATGGGCTGGACAGGTGGCTATGTTTTGCTGGCACTTCTTTTAGCGCCTTATTTGAGAAAATTTGGAAAGTTTACGGTTCCTGACTTTATTGGTGACCGTTACTACTCAAATACGGCCCGTTCTGTAGCCGTTTTCTGTGCTCTTATTGTTTCCTTTACTTATATCGCTGGTCAGATGCGTGGTGTGGGTGTTGTATTTTCTAGATACTTGGAAGTGGATATAGTAACTGGGGTGCTTATTGGTATGGGAATCGTATTGTTTTATGCCGTATTAGGCGGGATGAAAGGCATTACTTACACACAAGTAGCACAATATTGTGTACTCATTTTTGCCTTTATGGTACCTGCTGTATTCATATCGTTTATGGTTACTGGCAATGTAATACCACAGTTTGGTTTTGGTGCTACAGATGTTAAAGGAGTTTATCTTTTGGATAAACTAGATGGGTTGCATAAGGAATTAGGTTTCCATGAATACACATCTGGAAGCAAATCGTTATTTGATGTCTTTTGCATTACTATGGCACTTATGGTTGGTACAGCAGGACTGCCTCACGTAATCGTGCGCTTTTTTACTGTTAAAAAGGTAAGCGATGCAAGAAAGTCTGCTGGGTGGGCACTATTGTTTATTGCTATTCTATACACTACGGCACCAGCAATAGCTGTGTTTTCTAGGACGAACCTAATTGAAACCGTAAGTAACAAACCTTATGAGCAAATGCCCTATTGGTTTGAAAAGTGGGAAACCACAGGATTACTTGGTTTTACTGATAAAAACGATGACGGACTTATTCAATACTCAGCAGATGCAATAACTAATGAATTGGATGTGGATGTGGATATCATGGTACTTGCCAATCCAGAAATTGCAAACTTACCTAATTGGGTTATTGCCCTCCTGGCGGCAGGCGCACTGGCAGCTGCATTGTCAACCGCAGCAGGCTTACTTTTGGTGATATCTTCAGCAGTTTCTCACGATCTACTAAAAAAAATGATTAAGCCTAATATATCAGAAAAAGGAGAACTAATAGCTGCCCGTTTAGCAGCTACGGCCGCTGTTTGTTTGGCAGGATATTTTGGCATCAATCCACCGGGATTTGTGGCAGCAACAGTTGCCCTCGCTTTTGGTCTGGCAGCTTCATCTTTTTTTCCAGCGATACTATTTGGAATTTTCTCAAAACGTATCAATAGAGAAGGGGCAATAAGCGGGATGTTGGTTGGGGTTTCATTGATGCTTTTCTATATGCTAAAATTTAAATTTGGTTGGTTTGGAGCCGGTACCAAAGCTGATTGGTGGTTTGGCATTTCTCCAGAGGGCTTTGGCACAATAGCCATGTTAGCTAATTTTATTGTTACGATTGTAGTTACTAGCTGCACTCCCGAACCAAGTAATGAAATCCAAAAGCTAGTAACAAACATTAGAAAGCCATGATTTTTTGTTAATGAACTTTAATACTGAATTATTACTTTAAAATTTTAAAAAAGTATATATTCAAAAAAATTTATAACCAAATAATTAATTAAAATGCGATTTAGTTTTATACTCTTAACTCTATTGTCTTTAACTGCCTGCTCTACCTTATCAAATGATAAAGACGCAAGTGTAATTGCTGAAAAAGTATCTAATATTTTAGATCAGATGACCCTCGCTGAAAAAGTAGGTCAAATGACGCAAGTAGATTTACGCATGTTTGATGATATTAACGACATTAAAACCTATCACATCGGTTCTGTTTTAAGCGGAGGTTCAGGTGCTCCAAAAAATAACACGCCAAAAGATTGGCTTGACATGGTCAATGGATTTCAAAAAATTGCCATGGGAAACCGCCTAGCCATTCCGATAATCTATGGAGTTGATGCTGTACATGGGCACAATAATCTTTTGGGTGCAACAGTATTTCCACACAATATTGCCCTGGGCGCAGCCAACGACGCAGATTTGGTGTTTCGGGTGAATAAAGCTACAGCGATAGAGGTTGCTGCTACTGGTATCCATTGGACGTTTTCTCCTTGCGTCGCTGTCCCTCAAGATCCAAGGTGGGGACGTTTTTATGAGGGTTTTGGGCAAACATCGGCAATTGTAAATGGACTCACTACAGCAGCCGTAAATGGATACCAAGCCCTGCTAAAGGATACAGGTGGTAAGCAAGTTGCCGCTTGTGCTAAACACTTTGTTGGGGATGGCGGAACTATTTGGGGGACAGGTACTGAAGTAGACGGTTTACACTCATATTTAATCGATCAAGGCGATGTTCAGCTGGAAGATGCGGCATTACGCGAGTTACACTTACCACCTTACGAAAGAGCAATTGCAGCTGATGTAAAAACCATTATGGTAAGCTTCAGCAGTTTACGTGGACAAAAATGTCATGGTAGCAATTTGCTTATAAATGATCTTTTAAAAGATGATCTTGGATTTAAAGGTTTTGTTGTTTCTGATTGGGGTGGGATTAATCAAATTCCTGGTGATTATAAGTCTGATGTAATTAACGGCATTAACGCCGGCATTGACATGGTTATGGTTCCGGGAATCAGGCAAGGAGATTCCTCTTATGCTAAAAACAAGCACTACAAAACGTTTATTAAGTATTTAATTGACGCAGTAAATGAGGGTAGTGTCAGTATAGCTCGAATAGATGATGCTGTAAGTCGGATTTTAAAAGTAAAAATGGAGATCGGTTTATTTGACAACCCGTTTATCGATGATGCTTATTTAGATCAAATTGGGTCATTGAAACACAGGGCTTTGGCTCGGGAAGCAGTCCAAAAGTCAACTATTTTACTTAAAAACATGGGTAGTCTACCAATGTCGAAAAATGAAACCATCACCGTAGTTGGATCAGCAGCAAACAACCTTGGCATTCAAAACGGTGGATGGACAACAGATTGGCAAGGTATTTTTACACCTGACTTTGCTTTCTTAGATTATAATGCAGATGGGAAATTGACAAGCAAAGAGTATTACAGCCAACTAAAAAAAGTTTATGAGAGTAAATTTGAAAAAAATAATTGGACAACTAATTTTAAAGAAATTGATTTAGACAATGACGGTTTAGTGGTTCCTGAAGATTTCACTGGCTTTATGCAGAATCGTGTTTTACAGCCAAACGGAACAACTATATTGAAAGGGATTTTACAGGTTGCCCCCGATGCCAATGTAACCTATAGCCCAAACGCTACTACAATTGCAGAAGGTAGTATTGTTTTAGCTGTAGTTGGTGAATATCCATATGCTGAAGGATATGGTGATGATGGAGATTTAAGTTTAAACCTTGCAGATCAAGAAACATTAAATCGTGTTATTGCCTCAGGAAATACACTAATCGTCCTAATGATTAGTGGTCGTCCATTGCTGGTACACGATAAAGTAGACGAATTTGATGCCTTTGTTGCGTCCTTTTTGCCTGGTATGGCTGGAGAAGGAATTGCAGATGTCCTTTTTGGAGACACCCAACCCAAAGCCAAGCTTAATTTCATTTGGCCAAAATCCTCCGATGGATTAGGTGTTCTTTATGAGCTAGGGAGTGGGTTAGATTATGATTAAACTTTGCTGTTTTCACAAAGATTCCAAGACATATATCCAAAAAAATAAAACTAGGAATTAGTTGGTTTCAGTAAGATAGTTAAATATCAACAAATAAAAGTTTCAGTCATTTTTTACACCATGCCACTCAGAAAAACTGCTTTGACCTGTTTTTCTAACTCATTGACCTAATAACCCACTAAATAATTTTTGCAACTAGAATATTTTTGAAACATTTATGTTTTCTCATTATTAATTCAATAAATTTGCGAGATATTTTATACAATAATTTAATTTTTTTTATTTGTAATTATCATTTCAAAAAATATTATGAAACCATTCTTTACTATATTATTTTTTATTTCATGTTCTTTTATTTTCTCGCAAGAAACTATGGTCCCAAGTCCAGATGATTTTGAAGGTGATGTTAATGTATCCGCAAGCGATGAAACTGGTACATGGGAAAATAATGGAACTGAAATGGATTCTACTTTTTACAATGGAATACGTTATCAACCTGATGATGCTGAAAATACTATAATTACGATTGCTGAAGATCCAACTAATTCATCAAACAAGGTTTTAAAATACGACGATAAGGGTACAAATTTTTATGCCAACGTTAAGTACCAGACTCAGAAAAAAATGGACCTATCAAGTTTTAATAAATTTATTATTAAAGCGTATGTTCAAGCGGGGTATGAGGGTTCTAGTAGTGGTGATGTTAATTATCCTTCATTGTCTTTTAGGCTTCAAAATAGAGAATTGAGTTCACCCTGGGAAACCGACAAGCGAATTCATAAGCAGCTTGGTAATTCCGGAGAATGGGTAACTGTTGAATTTGACTTTAGTAAAGAATTTGGGGATGATGTTATTAATGATACTCAGTATGATCAAATTGTAATTCAGTTTAACATGGAGGGTGCCAATGAAGCTGTTATTGGTTATCTTGATGATTTAATAATTGTTGAGGGAAGTGCATTTGTACCTAACGAAACTATAAGTCCTGTTGGAGATGATTTCGAAGGCTCTGTTAATATTGATGCAAATAATGACACAACCTATAACAATAGAATTCGCTACCAGCCAGGTACTCCAGGAGCTGAAGCAGTTGAGCTGACGGTTGTTACTGATCCAACAGATCCTTCAAATAAAGTATTAAAATATAATGATACGGGTAATTATTGGAGCCAAATGCGTGTACAATATAAAAATAAACTTGATTTAAAAACTTTAAATAAATTTACTGTACGGGCATATGTACCATCTGTATTAATGGATGGTACTTCTAGTGGTTCTACAGATTACCCGTCGTTGTCATTTAGATTACAAAACAGAGATCTTTCAGCTCCTTACAATTCTGATAAGCGTATTCATAAAGAGCTAGTGGCTGATCAATGGAATACTATTGAGTTTGATTTCAAACGCGAATTTGGTGATGAACTAACAAATAGTATTGAATATGATCAGATTGTAATTCAATTTAATATGGAAGGTAATTCAGAGAAGGTTGTTGGATATTTAGATGATATTACTGTTTCTGAAGGGAGCACTCCATTGCCATCTGCTCCATCTGATCAGGCACCAAATCCAGGATATTCTAACACAGAAGTTCTACCAATTTGGACTGGCCTCTATCAAAATGGATATGCATTTGATGTTTTCACAAAAGGCGCAGCCTCTACCAATGGAAATATTTTTAATGCTTCTTGGAGTGGAAGTAGCCTCGATAAGTATTCTGGTATCAATGAGGAATTAATGAAATTTACTAATTTAAGTTATGTCGGAAATGAATTTGTTTCCCCTTTTGTCGATATTTCAACATACGATTTCATTCACATGGATATTTGGGCAAAAGAAGATGGTTTTATACAATTCTTTTTATTAGACGAAATCCAACCTGAGTCTAAAAAAATTATTGAAGTAAATGGGCAACAATGGAATACAATAAAAATAAAAATATGTGATTTTGACATTGTAGAAAAAGAACTACTCAAAACTGCAATTCAAAAGTTTAAATGGAACAGTGATGCTTCGGGAACACCCTCTGTTTTTTATGTTTCAAATCTTCTTTTTTATAAAGACAGTTCAGTTTCATGTACTCCTCCCTCAGATATAGAACCTGATTCAAATAGTTCAGACCCTACTCTTGATAGTAACACAGTGAAATCTATTTTTGGAGACACTTACACAAGTCTTGATTGGACAGGCCCATTTAACTCTGCTTCTTGGAATGATGGTGTTTTAGTCGCACCATTTGAGCTTGAAAACGGTAATAGTGTTATAAAATTAAAAAACCTTAATTATGGCGGTATTTATCTTGAGGCTACTTCCACCGATAGTGGAACAGCACAAGATTTTACAGGTATGACTCACATGATTATGGATGTTTGGTCTAAAAATGGTGAGGAATTTGATTTCTTCTTTTTTGACGGGGGCTCAGAACAAAAGAGTATCATTACGCCATCTGAATCTTCTAATTGGAATAGAATAATTATCCCTCTATCAGATTTTCATCTACTTCCTGAACAACGAGAATTAAATTTAACTTCTGTTTCCGGGTTTAAGTTTGATCCTGCTGGCAACAATATTGAAATGATGTACATTGATAATTGGTTCTTTTCTAATGCCAGTAGTTTAACTATTAATGATTTAAAATCATTTTCATTTATTATTTATCCAAATCCAGTTATTTCACATTTCAATATTGATTCTGGATTAAACATCAATGAAGTAATTATATATTCTGTAATTGGCGTTAAAATAGATACGCGTAAAGTAATTAATAACAAAGTTGATGTAAGTGATTTGAAATCAGGCATGTATTTTATTAAACATGACAAGGCCTTTTCAAAGTTTATAAAAAAATAATTTTTGTAAAAGTTAAAATTATAATTAATAAATTTTATGTTTAAAAAAGACTATATAATTTTATCATTCTTATTACTTTGCACAAAACTATTAGCTCAACAACACATAGTCTCGGGTGAAATTGTTGATGGTGCAGGGGTTCAGCTTCCTGGTGTAACTGTGATTGAATCTGGTACAAGTAATGGGTCTGTCTCGGACTTGGATGGTAAGTATGTTTTGAATGTATCCAATAAAGATGCTTCTATAATTTTTTCGTACCTCGGCTTTAAGACTGTAACAATTTCAGTAAATAATCAGAGATATATTAACATAATTCTTGAGGAAGATTTTGAAGAACTTGATGATGTTCAGGTTGTCGCTTTCCAAAAACAAAAACGAAATAGCGTAATTGGTTCTATTAGTACAATAAAGCCTGCTGAGTTACAACAGCCAACATCAAATTTTACAGCTGGCTTGGCAGGTAAGCTAGCAGGTGTAATATCTTATCAACGATCCGGTGAACCTGGTCAAGATAATGCTCAGTTTTTTATTAGAGGTGTAACGACTTTTGGTTACAAAAATAATCCACTTATTTTAATCGATGGACTTCAAGTAACTACTGATGATTTAGCTCGTATAGAACCAGACAACATTGCAAGTTTTTCCATAATGAAGGATGCTACAGCAACCTCACTATATGGTTCAAGAGGTGCAAATGGGGTAATTTTAGTTACTACTAAAGAAGGAACAAAAGGTAGAGCTAAGGTTTCTGTTCGCTACGAAAATAAATTCTCAATGCCGTCTAAAGTCAATAAATTTTTAGAGGGAGTTTCTTATATGAATCTTTACAATGAAGCCCTTCGTATGCGAGATGAAACCGCTTTGCCAGTTTACTCCAGATACAAAATTGATGGAACTCAGCAAAATTTAGACCCCAACCTCTTTCCAAACTTTGATTGGCAAAATAGTTTAATTAAGGATTACACAGAAAACAAAAAATTAAATTTAAATGTTTCTGGGGGTGGAGAAGTAGCTCAGTATTATTTGTCTGTTTCTCATAATATAGATAATGGACTTCTAAATGTAGACCCACTGAGTAATTTTAATAGCAATATTAAAATAAATAGATCTAATCTTAGAGCTAATATTAATATTGACTTGACAAGTAGTACTGAAGTAGCCGTAAAGTTTTCCTCTCTTTTCGAACGTTATAACGGTCCTATTAATTCAGGTAGCGATATATTTAAAAGTGTAATGAAGGCAAATCCAGTTAATTTTCCTGCTTACTATAATAATGTTCCAAATCAGGAAATTTTTAATCATACACTTTTTGGAAATAAGGGACTTGGAGGTTATCCAAACCCATACGCTGATATGGTAAAGGGTTACAGGGATTATTCACAATCAACTATTTTATCGCAAGCCCAACTTAGACAAAATTTGGATTTTATAACACTTGGTTTAGAATTACGTGCAATGGCCTCTGTAAAGAGTTATTCACGGAATTCTACGCAACGTGAATATACACCATTTTATTACGGAGTTGCTGAAATTGACTCTGAACAGGGAGTAAATTATTTTCTTTACCAAATTCAAGAGGGTACCGAGTATTTAAACAACCCAGAAGTTAGTACAGAGAGTAATAGCAACACATATTATGAATTAATAACTGAATACAATAGGGGATTCAATGGGGGCAAGCATAATTTAGGGGCTTTATTTGTTTATTATGCTAGTGAGTCATTGAATACTCTGAATAATGAAAATGCATTTTCGACTCTTCCACGACGAAATATGGGTCTTTCTGGCAGAGTTTCCTACAATTATAAAGAAAAATATTTTACAGAACTTAATTTTGGTTATAACGGCTCTGAACGATTTGCACAAAAAGAACGATTTGGCTTTTTTCCATCTATTGGAGGAGGATGGATGCTTTCTGAAGAAAGATTTATAAAATCTTTACTGCCTAAAGTCACTATGCTAAAATTACGCTTTAGTTATGGTCTGGTAGGTAACGATGGAATTTCATCTGAACAAGACCGTTTTTTTTATTTATCTGATGTAAGTTTTAGTGATGGCTCAACAGGCTATACTTTCGGTAATGACTTTAACAACTATTATAATGGATATAACATAAATAGATATTCTAATCCAAACGTAACATGGGAGGTAGCAAAAAAGACTAATTATGGGCTTGAGTTTGAATATGATAGCACTCTTATGGTACAACTTGAATATTTTACTGAGAAGAGAGAAAAAATTTATCAGGCGTGGGATTATATACCGGATTCAATGGGTCTAACCTCTACTGTTAATAGTAATATTGGGGAAGTTGAGTCAGAAGGAGTTGATATTTCCTTGGATTACAATAAAGCCTTTAAAAATGATTTAATAATAACTGGAAGAGCAAACTTTACTTATTCTACAAATAAGGTTTTGGTTAACGGAGAACCAGATTATCCTTTTGATAATCTAAGCAGAATTGGTTATCCTATAAATCAAGATTGGGGGCTTATTGCTGAAAGATTATTTATTGATGAAGAAGATATTTTAAATTCACCTGAACAATTTAATGGTTTGTCTTCATCTGTTGCAGGATATTTACCTGGAGACATTAAATACACTGATATTAATGGTGATGGTATTATTAATGAAAATGACTACACACCGATTGGAAAACCATACATACCAGAAATAATATACGGTTTTGGGTTATCTGCTATGTATAAAAACTTTGACTTATCTGTCTTTTTTCAAGGATCTGCACGTTCTTCTTTTACAATTCGAAAATTTGGACAAGATGAAGATATTGCTCCATTTATTGGTGAACGTAATGCTTTGAGTTATATAGCTGATAATCATTGGTCAGTAAATAATCCAGATATATATAGTTTTTGGCCAAGACTTTCAACAGAGAGTATTCCAAACAATGATCAGAAGTCTACATGGTGGCTTCGCGATGGAGATTTTTTGAGATTAAAAAATATAGAGCTTGGCTATACTTTCACACCTGAAAGAGGGATATTTAAAAAGACAAATACTCGTCTTTATTTTACAGGTGTAAATTTATTTTACTTGAGTAAATTCAAGTTGTGGGACCCTGAGATGGGTGATGGCGGCTTGGGCTATCCACCTCAAAAGGTTTGGAATTTAGGATTACAATTTAATCTGTAGATTATGAAAAAAGCACTTTACATACTTATTATACTTTCAACATTATCTTGTAATGACTATTTAGATATTGTTCCTGATAAAACTCAAGAGTTATCTCTTCTTTTTGAGCGAAAAAATGCAGCTTACACTGCACTTGTTACTTGTTACAGTCACATCCCCGAGAATGATCATTTATATGAAACTTTTGTAATGGCTACGGATGAACTTACTACTCCATTTGCCAAAGAACCTGCAGGAACTGATTTAATGAAAGGGGAACAGCAAGCAGATAATCCCATATTAAGCTTTTGGTCTGGCTATAATCAATATGACTCAAATAGCCAAAACAGTTTATTTGAAGGAATTAGATCTTGTAATACCTTAATTGACAATGTAGATAACGTTCTAGATATGTCATTAACAGAAAAACTTGCCTGGAAATCAGAAGCAATGTTTTTAAAAGCATATTTCCACTATTTACTCTTAATTAAATATGGCCCTGTGCCAATTATCGATACTAACCTTCCAATATCGGCTTCTGTTGAGGAAGTAAAAGTAAAGCGAGCTACTGTTGATGAAGTATTTAATTATATAATCAATACCATAGATACTGCTATTGCGGGTCTTCCACCAAGAGTCATTAACGATAATAACTTAGGTAGGATAGATCAAGTGATTGCAAAATCTATGAAATCTAGAATTTCTTTGTTTTTTGCTTCACCATTTTTTAATGGTAATTCAGAGCTGTACTCTAGTTTTGTTAATGCTGATGGAACTCATTTTTTTAATCAAAGCTATGATCAATCTAGGTGGGAACTGGCTGCTAATGCAGCTAAAGCGGCGCTTGACGCTGCTGTTGAAAATGGAATAGAGTTTTATTATTTTAATGATGAACCACTAGAAAGTGATAAGCGGACATATCAAAATTCAGATTTTTTAAAATCAATTTATAACAATAGATATGTTGTTACAGATAGATGGAATGATGAACTTATTTGGGGACATTCTAGACCAGTTGGTTCAAATGATGATTGGTGGTGGCAAATTCAAGCTGGTGCTCTTTTAAAAGACCCAAACTCTTCTCGTGTTGAGGCAGCTTGGCAATGGGTTTCTCCTACACTTCGTATGGCTGAAATATATTACACAAATAATGGCCTTCCAATTAATGAGGATATATCATTTGATTACGATAATAGATATAATCTGTCTTATGTATCATCATCACAAACTCTTCAAGCTCAGTATGGACAACAAACAGCAAAACTAAATTTAAATCGTGAATCTAGATTTTATGCTCACCTAGGCTTTGACCGTGGTCACTATCGTGGATGGGGTTATAAATGGGATTTAAAAATGCGAAAGGGAGAAATTCATGGAAGATTAGCCAATAGTAATGATTACCTTACAACAGGATATGCTCTAAAGAAAATTGTTCATCCAGATTCTGAGGGACAAACCTATAATTTACTTGTTGATTATCCTTGGCCACTAATAAGACTAGCAGAACTTTATTTAAATTATGCCGAATCGCTAAATGAAGCGTATGGTCCTACTCAAGAGGTATATGAAGCATTAAATCTAATTAGAGAAAGGGCTGGAATACCTAGCATTGAAGAAAGTTGGTCTAATCCAGCAATTGCAAAAAATGTTAATAAGCATACCACTAAAGACGGACTTCGCGAGATTATTCATATTGAACGTCAAATTGAGCTTTCTTTTGAGGGCCACCGTTACAATGATATGCGAAGATGGATGAAAGCGCATATAGACTTTAACACGCCTGTTTATGGATGGTCAGTTGATGCAACAGATATTAATGATTATTA
>CENP01005335.1_pt1 | contig 37384 bp, 38 predicted proteins | sample 361281 | NCBI WGS metagenome assembly CENP01 (sample SAMEA2591122, study PRJEB7988) | marine metagenome | biome: marine biome (ENVO:00000447); feature: deep chlorophyll maximum layer (ENVO:xxxxxxxx); material: saline water (ENVO:00002010), including plankton (ENVO:xxxxxxxx) | depth 70 m
TTCACCTATTGATGAACCCAGATATTTTTCTAAGGTTTCCTGATGAGGTTCGAGCTGTTTATATACATCTTCTGAATCGGCATTCCTTATACCTCTTATAAAAATTTCGACACATTTTTTTGCTAAATAAATTTAATTTTCATATTTTAAATAAAGTTAATTATTTACTTAGTGATTAATGGACATGAGGTTAATTATATATACCTGTTTCAATAGATCCATTCCCCGAATTACCCATATGTGCATCATGAGCTATTTTTTGATATTCAACTCCTGATATTTTTTGTGGAGCCCCTAAGTCTATGTTCCATTGCAACTTTGTTCCATTATTTAAAAAGCCAGGCGACTCTGAATTTATCGCAGCTATTACGAATTCCTGAAGTAAACCTTTTTGAATAAACTTTGGATCATCCTGTATGCCAAAAAGTATATAAGAGCTAAAAATTTTATCAATACCTACTTTTTTTACAGTTTGTTGTCTTTTTATACTTTTAAGATAAATAGGCTCACCAAGATTTCTATTATTTATTGGAACAAAAGCTGCGTTATCTTTTGTTAACTCAATCTTTTTGCCATCGATCTCCATATCGCCCCAGAATTTCCATGCAACATCATTCATAACAATAACTCCTTTCCCATTCTTTGGATTAATTTTTCCACCAATCTCACCAACTTCTACCTCACTAAAAATGTCACCCTTCATAATCTTGTTATTTACAACTACTTTTGTTTGCGGACAAATTAATGAAAGTATATTACCTTTATCATCAGTTCCTACTTTGATTACATCATAATCATATTCCATAAACCCTGCTTTGGGCCATTCTAAACCTGGCAAAGTTTGAGGAGTATATTTGAATAGCACATCTGCACTAAGCATATAAACTTCAACATCTAAATCTCTAGTATGGTTTTCAATTAGTTCGTATCTTTTATTATCTACAGTAATAAATTTATCACTTGCTATGGAAGGAATGAAAAAATCTTTTGAGACTATAAGTATTGAAATAAGAACTCCTAATGTTATAGAAATTAAACGATTCATTGATAAGTCATTAGCTTTAATTTATATTTTACTCAAGTATTAAATTGAGAATAACCTTTAAATGCTTTTGTTAACAAACCAAAAAAGAGCTGAGATTGGTAAATTCATTTGGATTGCCAATTCTCAGTGGTTTATAATTCAGTTTATTGTATCGTTGTCTTGGAAAGACCCAGGCTACAGTTGGAAAAATAATATGGTTAGTGATCTTGGGGATACGATCATATCACCACTTTCAGGACTAATGAATTTTTCTTTTATCCTAACTGGAATATTAAGTGTTTTAGGAGCTTTGTTTTTACGCAAATTTCTTTTTAAAAGTATTCAAGGCATCATAGTAGTCATATTACTGACTGGAGGAGCAACGGGTATAATTATGGTTGGCCTTAACCCTGAAAATCTTCGTATTTCACTACATTTATTAGGAGCTAATATTGCAGGTTTAACCGTGGTTGCAATATTTTTGTCCTCATTACTATTTAAAAAATCTGAATCTTTAAAAGTTTTATCCAAACCATCTTTTTATCTTTCTATATTTCTCTTATTTGTAGGGATATATTATGGTCACATAAAAGGTGAGTACTCTTCAGTTGTCACTGATTCAGGTGTTAGGTATATAAGTAGCAAAGCTGATTTCTTAGGCATAGGTGGTGGTGGGATGGAGAGACTTCTAACATACCCTTTAATTCTTTGGCAATTTTATGTAGCTTGTACCATTTCCCCATTAATTAAAAAGTTAAAGGATTAACAGCTACAAGATTATCTAAAGAGAAAAAGGTAAGATAACCCTCACATAATTAATAATCATCCAAACGGAATTATGAATACTTGTAAAAGTTTTAATGCTTAAAATTTTTTTAGTTCAAGAACCAGAAATTTTGCTTATAGCACTTTCAATTCTAATGGAAAGATGATTCGCAGTCAAAATCTGGATTTAGGATATTAAAGGTAAATATGTATAAGCAAATCATATTTACATTTTTTCATGTTTAAAAAAATCCTCAATTGCATCCTTTTTTGAATTAGGAGGAAGATAGATTGTTGTTGAATTAAAGGCAAAATCTCCACCTTCTTCTTTTACAATTTTAGAAATTTTTAAAAAAACTTTTTCTTGAATATCTAAAAATTCTCCATAATCGCTTGTGTTTGTGTAGCATTTAATTAAAATATTTATTGATGAAGAGTCCCATTTATGAAATTTAACGTAAATATTTTGGTTTTGATCTATTCCAGAATTGCTTGTTAAAAATGCTTTAATACTTTTTATGATATCTCCGACTTTATCAAGATCCTCGTATCTCAAAGTAACATCTGCATTGATCCTTCTCTCTGTCCTTTGAGTTAATTGATGTACATTTTTATTTGACATTTCAGAATTCGGAATAAAAACTGGTATATTTTCATAAGTTCTTATTTTGGTATAAAAAATACCAATACTTTCAACTCTCCCAATAAGACTTGAAGTCTCGATAAGGTCATAAACTTTAAAAGGTCTTGTGACAATTAATACTAATCCGCCTAATATGTTTTGAAGAAATTTTTGAGTGACAAGGCTTAATCCTATTGCTAAACCACCAAACAAACTTGATAGGGATGCAGTTTTTATTCCAAAAGTGATCCCAAAACTAATTGATGTAGCTACTATTATAAAAAAACAAACTGTTCTATTAATTAATTTAATTAATTCTTGTTTGTCGGCTTTATTTTTTACCTTTATAATTCTATTACTATAATTTGTTTTATTTAAAATTAAAGTTGACAATTCGAATAAGAAAAATGCTAATCCTATTTGAAAAATAATTAATGGCCATAATTCAATTCGTAAAGGTAATTTATAATTTGTGGTTACTTCAAATAAATTAAAAAGCCAAGAAGAATAAATACAACCTGCTAATCCATAAAAAAAAGGCTTTTTCAAACTTTTTATTGAAACTTTTTTCTTTTTTCTGAAGAAATATTCAATTATAAGGAAGAATAAATTAAGAAAAAGTATAAGTAATGTTCCATAAATAATGCCAATGCCTTTTGAAAAGAAATCTAAATCCAAAATAATACTATTATCCATCTGAGATAAATCCTTTTATATTTCCAAACAATATACTATTTAAAAATATTTGCGAGAGACTAAATGAAAACCAAAATAAAAATCTTTAAAATAATATAATTCTTGAAATTTAATCATCAGTGAATTTACCACTTCTTGCTAATAATTCTTCTGCTTCAGAAAAATGAGGATCCTCATCATCCTGTAAATGGTTAAAAGTATAATGTTCTTCTAAATATTCAGATTTATAAAATGATTCATCTAATTCTTCTGAAACACTTTTTGAATTACTAAAGATTTTTTTAAGTTCTAAATTAGCATTTAAGTACATTTTTAACTCATCTTTTAAAGTTGATAATTTAATTGTATTTTTAATAACTCCATAAATTCTTGCAATAGAAGTAGTGCTGATTGAGGAAATATTTAATAAACTTGCTTTTTCTAATTCCGAATCTAAGCTTGGCCAATATCTTGAAGTATAATAAGAGTTCTTGTCAAAGTGGAACCAATCCTCGGACCTTGCTATTGAGGAAGATACTGTATTATGAAGCTTCCATAAAAATAAGCTTAATGATTTACCATCTTTAAAAGTACTTAACTTTTCATCGATACTAATATCAAAGTTAAATTTTTCAGATGTCCCTAATATCAAATATTCTAATGGATACATCGACACCTCTTTATTCTTAACTACAAATTTATTAAGATGAAATCTACAATATGGGCAAGGATACATAGTCGCTAAAGATTTAAAAAATATTTTAAATTTTTCAACTGAAGTCAATTCAGAATTTGGTGCCTGATTTTTTATTATTTCTGCTGAGGTATGAAAAAATCTCCATGTTGCTGGACCAATAAAATATGGAAAGCTCAATCTCATTTGACTTTTTTCAATATCATCTCTTCCCAAATAAATATCTATAAAAGCTACATACTGAGAAAGATAGCCAGATTCGCGTCCAAACTCAAGCCGCTCTCTTCTCTTTTGAACTCCGTTTAAATAGTGCCTAGTAAGAATCCAAGATTGTTTAATTAATTTTTTTTTATTTGTTGAGAGCATTGGAAAAGATTCCTTTAAGTCTTTACCATATTTATCAAATTCTTTTTTCTTATTTGAAATATCAAACCATTTATTGAGATCTTCTTCTGTTGTATTTTCCCAATTTATAAGATCATTTTTATTTATAACTGCAGTCGCTTTAAGAAGAAGGGGCATAAACTCTTCATACCAATATGATGTTGCAATTATTGACCCTTCATAATACGTATTAGAAGAATCAACAATTACTCTTTGCCATGAATTTTTAAAAGATATATTTTTATTTTTAGAAATTTTTGAATTTAATTCTGAATTAAATAATTCTGCATTTAGTTCTAAATGTCTTAATCTATTAAGTTCCTGATTTTCTAAATCTTCAATAATAATATTTTCTGGTTCATGGCCATGAAGTGAAGCACTTAAAACAACTTCTATCAAAGAAGAAAAAAGTTTATGATGATTATCAATTTCAAAAAGTTCTGTCTCTAGATTTTTCTCGGCTTCTAAAATGGCTTCAGTTTTGTTTATTGAATCCCAATTCTCCATACGATATTCAAGATCTTTTTCCAATTTAATTACTGAATTTTTTAATTCTTCAAAGACTGAATAAACTTCCTTTTCAATAATTCCTAATCCTAAATAAAAATCTATAAAAGATTTAACAAAAATTACAAAATCCTTAATTGAGTAAGGCAAATCATATGCTCTCAAATGTGTTTCACAATTTGCTGAAAAGCTTTCTCTAAAGCTTCGATAAGCGGCACCTTGTATCAATCTAAAAAAACCTATCTGAAGTTGAAGAGGTGATGTACCTTTTAGGGATTCTAATTTTTTCGATCTAGGTTTAGAATTAGATTTAGATTCATTAGTTTTTATAGACTCTTTTATTTGATTTTTATTTATAAGTTTGTAGGCCTTTGGATGTGAATAAAAATTTGTGGGAAGGAAATTTACAAAATTATCTTCGGTAATATCTTCAGAGCCATCTTCACTAAGTTCCAACATTAATTTATTAGTTGAAGATTCATTTACTCCCATTAACTTAAGAATATTCTTTAATTTATCAAGGTCTATTATTTTTGAGTAGTTAGGATTTAATAATTTATATGCAAACCTTGCTTTTGATTCTGAAGAACCTAATACAATATAAAAAAATTTTTCTAATTCATTTTCTTTAAATATTCTGTATTCAAGCTTAAAGCTATTAAAAGAGTTTAACAATGCAGAATGAGATTCTTTAACTTTTTGTTCTAGTAAATAATCATAAATTTTTTTAATTAATTGATCATTTGACGAAATATTTTTAAAAAAATTTTTAGGTAAATTATTAATTAGTTTTGATATTGCATTAGTTGAAAGATTCATTCTTGATTAGGTTAAATAGGTTAATAAATTGGATCTATCTTTAATTTAAAATTCCTTAAAATTCAATAAAATCCAATATTTTAATTTTATCCAAAAATTAATGATAATAAAATTTGGTTTTTAAAATATGAACTAAAATTAAATATATTACATGTATTGATATCCCTTTGATTCAAAAAATATAAATATAGAATAGTTGAACACTTATTAAGATTACTTTTTATTGTGTAATTAATGTATTTCTAAAAAAAAGTTTTGGAAATGTTGATGATTCCTGAATAGCTTCAATAAGGGAAATTTCACCTGAATTCGCTAAATTTAACGTGGAATTTCCATTTGGCGAACTTTATAGAAGGACTGTTCTAGATGATAAAACAAGAGAACTTTGTACAATTGCAGCTCTAACAGTTCAAGGTTATGCATTGCCTGATCATAAAGTTCATGTGGTAGGTGCTCTTAATTCTGGAGCAAAACGTGAAGAGATTCTTGAAGTAGATACTCAAATGATTACTTATTGTGGTTTCCCAGCTTCTACAAATACTCTTAAATCAGTTCATAAAGTTTTTGTAGAGTTAGATAAATAATTTTAAATAATAGATTTAAGTAATTAAAAAAATTTAATTTGACCCTAATTATTAATTGTATTTTAAAAATAAAGCCACTAATATTTCTATTCCAGTAATTAGTACAGCGCTCAAAAACCATTTTATATTTATTAAAGATTTTTTTGGAAGTTCCTCAAAGAATGTATTTAATAAAACACCACCTGTTATGAACGCATAAGCATATTCTAGAGCTAACTCTGATTGAGGAAATCTATAAGAGTTAATTAAACCAATATAAACGGCTGAAAAGCTTATCCATTTATATGTAGTTTTGTAATATTCCTCATGATATTTAATTATCATCCTATCACTTGCAAAAAGATGGGTTGATAAAGTAATTGTATAAAGCAAGGAGTACAATAAACCCTCTTTAACTACCTCATGTAATGCGTATGCATACAAATAACTTACGACTGTATTGTAAATAAGATGAACAGAAAAATTAAATTTTCTTGATATTTTTAAGGTATCAGATAAAACATCAAGAATAAAAAGTAATAATAATCCTAATAATGCTACAAAGAAAAATGAAAGTTCAATGATTTCGAAATTGAAATTCGGATCCCCTTGTAATTTATACGCTATCTTATTGCCCTTAATAGCTAATTCAGGCAAAACATGCAGAAAAATATATCCTAGTGATACACCACCGCCTATTGAAGATATGATAGATTGTACCCTTTGTTCAAGTTTAGAAAAATAAACTACCCCAAAATGAACTGAAGATAAAACACCAGCTAATATTATTACTAATATACTATCAAACAATAAATTTAATCATTAATACATTTTTTAATTTAATTAAAATCTTGATGGGCATAGTAAATTTTATTAAAAGTTAATATATTTTAAAAATACTATTTTCATAGTAATTGAAATATTTTTCTTAATTTTATAATCTCTCGAATCCTATATTTACTTGAAATATAAAAAGTTATTGGATTTAATCTAAGAAACAAATAAATGATTGAGAATTTAAGTTTTGATTAAATTTATAGAAATCATCAGATCCAAAAATTATTTTTGATATATTTTTTGAGACTTTAGTAATTTTTTTCTGGCTTCTATTAATAATAATATTAAAATTATTTTGTGAATTAATATTTTTTTTATTCACAGTCCCCATAATCACATCTTCACCAATTGGTTCCCATTTTATTCCTATATTAATTTTATCTATATAATCTTTTCGAAAATTGATCAAGTTAGAGACATATTTTCTTAAGTCAAAATCATTATTATTAGACCAAGGAAAAGTTTCTCTACACCCAGGTTCTTGACCACCCGATAAACCTACCTCCGTACCATAATAAATACATGGCACACCTCTATTTAAAAAAAGCAAAAGCAGAGCTAACTTAAGACTCTTAACATCATTTTTTAAAGTATTTAAAGCTCTTGGAACATCGTGACTGTCAAGTAAATTTAAATTGCATGCATCTACTTCTCTTGAATACCATGAATGGGTTTTATTTAAGATCTCAATATATTCTTTAGAAGATAAATTTCTCAAAGGATATGAAGGATTTTTATAGGACGAATCTAATTTTCTACCTGAAACCCAAGATAAAGTACTCCATCCAATTCTATAATTCATAACTCCGTCAAAATATTTCTTATCTAACCACTTTCTGGCATCACCCCATATTTCACCTATTACCCATAAATTTGGATTTATTTTTTTCATCTCAATATTAAATCTATCCCAAAATGAAAATGGGATTTCTTTCGCTACGTCTAATCTCCATCCATCTATACCTCTATTAGCCCAATATTTTCCAACAGAAATCAGAAAATCCTGTACTTTTTCATTATCAAAATTAAATTTTGGTAATGCAGGATCATTCCACCAACAGTTATATCCGCAAGACTCATTATCTTTTGGATAAGGATTTATTGGATTTTGATATAATTTAAACCAGTCTGAATAAGGTGAATTCTTACCATTTTCAACAATATGATGAAATGGCCAAAAACCTCTTCCACAATGATTAAATACACCATCTAAAACTAAAAACATTTTTCTCTTATGAATTTCTTCTATTAAAAAATCCAGTGCTCTATTTCCTCCTAAAAGAGGATCTACATTAAAATAATCATAAGTATGATATCTATGGTTCGAGGCAGATGAAAATATTGGGTTTAAAGATATACAGTTGAAACCCATTTTTTTTAAGTAATCCAGTTTTTTAGCAACACCAAATAAATCTCCACCTCTATAACCTTGGAGATCAGGAGGCTCTTCCCAATCTTTAAAATTGAAATTTTTTAATAAATTATCTTTATCACCTCTATTAAAACGATCGGGGAAAATTTGATAGACAAAAACATTATCTACAAACGTTGGAAAGGCCTTGAAATCATTATCAATTTTCATTATGTATTATGGATCTTAATCAATATTACTTTTTTAAAAAAATTTTGCCCATCATCAAATTTTAGAAAGTTATTTAAAACTATTTTTAAAATAAAATTTATATATTATTCAGGAAAAACTTTAATGAGGAGTTTGCTGCGTAGTGCCAGGAGCGAAATCAAGCCTATCAATTACATAAGAAATGATTTTTAACCCAGAAACCCCCCCTTCAGAAACTTTTTCTACTTTCCAAGTTGTGTAAGTAAGAATATTCACTGATTCACTTTTTGATGCTGGAGGGTTCCATAAACTAGCAGTCCAAACTAAAACAATTTTAGCTTCTGCTGAATGATCATTTGCAGATTCCAAATCTACTGAATAAATCATATGTGAGCCGTTAAAATAACCACCAACCATCCTTTTATACCAAGAATTTGTTCCATTAAGATCATTTAATTCAACACCCGGAAGGACTATTTTGTAATCAGAATCATTTATTGAAAGAAGTTCAATAAAATTTTCTATTGGTTCGTGCTTATCAATTATCTCGTAAAATCTACATCCAAGATTACGAATTTCATCTTTAGTTATGAGGGTCATAATAATAAAAAATTTTTGTTAGAAGTTGAAAAATTAAAGTTGTTCGTGTTTAAATTTAAAACCACTTTTATTTATAGCTTTTTTTATATTTTTATGACCTTCTTTATCCAATTCAACAAATTGAAGAAGTCTCCCATCGCAATCTTTAAAGAATTGAAAATTAACTCCCATAGGACCCACTGAACGTTTTTCCCAAACTTTTTCAACACCTTTTGATACTAATTCTGAAATTAATTGATCAAGGTCATCAACCATAAAACATATTTGAGTTATCATTTGAATATTAGTATGATGTGGAGGATATCCCTGCTCTACATTTGTAGGTCTAGAACCTTCCTGTTGAATTAACTCAAGACGAAAATCATGTTTATATAAGTGAACAATTGATGTTCCAAAATCAGGAAAATCTAGCTTATCATAAATCTCAAAATTTAACTTTTCAATATACCAATTTTGGGCTCTTTCTATATCAGGGGTTGATAACGTTGCATATAAGAATTTAAATGGAATAGACATATTTACAAGATAACTATTGAGTAAATTTTAATTTGAAATATTCGGCAAAATTGTTACTACTGTTACAAGAATTTTAATACTTCACTTTTTTTTGAGGTTTATTTACCTTACAAACCTATCTGTTTTTTAAGATAATATAATTAATTGCTATTCAATATTATTGAGATAATATAAGATATTAGTTTTTTTTATTAAAAAATCTTCTTTTATTTTTTTACAATGACAACACCAGAAAATCCTTTAGTTATTACCGAAACCGATTCTAGTAAATCCCCTCCCTACATAAATCCTCCTAAGCCAGAGGGCCTTGGTTCATTCGTAAAAGATAATCTAAGTAAAACTGATTCTGATTCTGAAAGCCGTAAATTACTTGATTTAAAATCAGAATTCTCTGTTACCTTATCTGTTCAGGATATTGAAAGAACTGTTGCATGGTATGTTGAAGCCTTTGGCTTTGAAGTAGATAGAAAAAATGTTTTTGAAAAATTTGGCACAACTGTTATTACTGTTAAAGGTGGTGAGGGTTCAGGCATAAGAATTGAATTTTTAAAAGATGAAAAATTCAAAAGTTTTAAACGACCAAATCCTCCTGGGCATAGTCCTTTACAAGGAGTATCTCAAATCCAATTTTTTGTAGATAATCTTAAATCTTTTGTAGAAAAAGTTAAAAAAAGAGGCGATATAGAAATTGCTTGGGACTTTGTAGATATTAAAGCATTAAGGATGAAACATTTTTTTATTAGGGATCCTGAAGGTAACTTAATCCAGTTTACTGAACCTTATTAAGGTAAATTTTCAATTAAAAATATTTTTTTTTATTTTTTTTTATATTATTTATAATAAATAAATAAAGACAAATTTATTTAGTTTTATTATTGTTTTGAAAATTCCTTCTTTTTCCTCAAATACTTTTTTTTCAGAAGATATCTCATCTGTTTCTTTAATTGGAAGTATTAACGTTTGCAGATATAAATGGAATCCATTTAATGCTGATTTGGAAATGACTCAAGTTTCCAATAATGAATGGAGAAAACTAATATTCTTAGAGGGTAAAGATAAAAATTTCTCTGGTAAATATTCTCTCCGAGTTGTAATAAACCATAACCCAAGAAAACAATTAAAATCAAAAGCTTTAAATAATAGAGTCTGGGATTTAACGTATAGTGAATTTGGTGAAATTGGTACAAATATAAATTTTGAAATAGAAAATGATCAACTTGTAGAATTTATTTTTAAACGTGATTTGCTAAATATAGAGTGCAAAGCAGTTAAGGTTGAAACTGAATTAACACCTATTTATAGTTATAACTCATATCAATTAAATGGTTTTGTTTGGGATGATTTAAATATGTTTGAAAAATTCAATCCAAAGGTTGGTGATAGATCTTTTAAATTTATATCTGATGATTTATGGACTATTGATGTCCCTTTAAAGAAAAACGGAGGCATAGATTTTAGGGCTGATGGTGTTTATCAATTTCTTATATCAGCTGATTTTGAAGAGGATTTTGGCTTTTCATCAATAAATGATGGGAAAGGTTCATTAGTTAAAAATTGTGGGTTTTCTAGTAGTCATGGGACTTCTATGAATTCAGGTTCAACTATTGAGGTCACTGAATCGGGCATGTATAGATTCTCTTTACACTCCCCACAAGAAACACCCAAGATAACTGTTAAAAAGATTGATAAAAATGAAGATCTTTCTTCTGAAAAACAATTGAGTTTATTAAATAAAATTGAATCTATTCAATTACTTGGTTCTATATATGAAAGTGATCAATTTAATCCCCAAAATCTAGATAGAAATATGAATAATATAAATAATACCGCAAAATATGAAAAAATAGTAAATGTAAAAGCTGGAGAACATTCTGTTAATTTTGCGTTTAGTTCTGAATTATTTTTAGACACAATGGGACTTGGCTGTTGGCTAGATATTAATAATAATAAAGATGGTCAAAAACTTAGTGGTATTGGATGGCATGGAAAACCACAAGAATTTAACACAAATTTCATGGTGAGTTCTGATTCTGATATAAAATTTACTTACGATTTAGATAATGATAAATTTGAAATTGAAGCATTAAATTCCGAAACAAAATTAAAACCTCTTTTGATGATAGAAAAATTGTCTATTGTTGGTAATTTTGATAAACCTTTAGATGCTTGGTCTACGGAATCAGAAAGTAATGTAATGAACAATATAGGTGCGGGTCGTTTTGAATGTTTTATAAAATTAAAAAAGGATTTTAAATACGAATATAAATATGTAGCCAACAAATCTAATTGGAATCTTGTATTTGCTGATTATGAATTAGATGGATTTGGGAGTGATTTTTACGGAAATAATGATAATGTATCAAACCCTACATTGAAATCCTTAAAGAGGGACGGTCAATTAACTACACATGGAAATCCCCCTCCATTAGAGTTCATACCTAACTCTACTGGGTATTATAAATTTAAAGCAGATATAATATTAGGTTCCTATTCAGTGACAGCTATCCCTTAAAAATTTCAAAAAGTTAATACATATACTATCTGTAGTTTACAAAATTTTCTTACATAATATTAAAGCCAAAAACTGTCCAATAAGTTGATTTAATAAATCTGGATTATTTCCTTGCAGAGCTGAAGCAATTGATATTGCTGGGTTTAAAGCTGCTACAGCATTCAAGCTTGATATTGATAATAAAGTAGTAATACCTAAACCCATAACAATACCTGTAAAAGGTTGTGAAAAAGGGCAAAGCTTACCCTCTGTTGCCCAACTTATTATTAAAATCATTAGAAATGAAGATAACAAAAATTCAGAAAATATATGATTAAACATTAATGGAGAAAAGTTATAATTTTTTTCAATTCCTAAACTAGATAAATCTGAATTAAACAAATAAATAATTATTGCACTTGAAGTTTGAGAAGCAATGTAAAAAAAGGTTTGAAAGTCAAAATTTTTCTCTTTCTTCTTTAGAAGTATTGAAATTAGAGGATTAAAATGAGCACCTGATAATCTTCCAAAACAATGAATTAGGGATGTTATTACAAGTCCTGTTAGTAATGCTTCTTCAATTTTAGATGAGGCTATAAAAGATGATTTTATACAAACAAAAGCTAATGATGCAGTTCCAAATGCTTCTACAAGGGATCTATTTAATAGATTAGATTTCATCAAGTAAAATCCCGGATTACTTTTAGAACTTCTTAAATTGAACAACAACTAATTAATAAAATCGGAAAATAAATAAATTAAAACTAATATTGTATTAATAAACTAAAATTGAGGCACAGGCGGTTGAATCCCTTTAAATGCTGCAATTATTGGAGCAGTATCACAATAAGATTTCCATCTAATAATTTTGTTGTTTTTAACTGTCATCCAAGTTGCGAATATGATTTCGAATGTTATTCCAGTATCTAATATTAAGGTTTTATCTCTTATTAATCCAACAGCAGTAGAACCTTCGCAGCACATTCCAATTGGTTTAAATTCTTTTACTTCAGCAATCCCATCCCTCGTTGAAAACTGATTAATTACTTCATCTATTCCATTTGCTGTTCCAATCCATGGAATAATTTCACTTCCATCTTTAATTTTAGGAACATTAATCCAAACAATATTTGGGTCTAAGCATCCTAAAGCTGTTTCCATATCTCCTTTGTCAAGAGCATCAAACCAAGTCTTAGCTATTGCCTTTGTTTCTAATGTCATAATTTTATGTTTTAATGATATTCTAATAGTTTTAAATAATGAGGCTTTAAATATTTTTAAACTAAGAAAAATCATTTGAAATTATATTTTCCATAGCTCTTTCCGCTACGGCTGCAATTGTCAAGGCTGGATTCATACAGGTACTTGAACCAGGGATGAGAGATCCATCCACTACATATAAATGCTCCTGATTATTAAGCCTCCCAAACGAATCACAAGCCTCCCCCATTGCTGCACCTCCTAATTGATGGCCTGTAATCTGTACTGAGGGTCCGACTATGTCCCCCCCGTTAGCTTCTTGGAAGCGTTTAAGCAATAAGCTTGAGGCTTCCACGGCTTTTTGATCAAGTGCATAATCTATTTTTATGTTTTCGGATTTAGTATCATAAGTAAATTTACCTCTATGTTTTGAATTAGAAAAAATAAAAGTCCCAAGGACATTAAGATCTGGATAGTCATTTTCAAATCTAGTTAGAGGTGCTCTCATCATGACTGCAGGACTTATTGAATTTTCGTAATTTAAGATTGCTATAGCACCAGGTCCCCCTAAATGAGGATTAGTTTTTTGGTCTAGCTCAGTACGGATTCCAAAAGTATCTCCATCATTTCCTATTTCTTTGCCAATTTCATTAGGAAGTTCATTTATTGTTTTATGAGCTTGAGCTTTTAAAAGAAGCTTATTTGTACCTAAAACCCCTGCCGCCAAAAATAAATAGTCACAAGAAATAACTTTTGTTTCTACAGTTTCACCTTTAGTATTAATTCTCGAGTATTCAACAATATATTTATTTTTTTCTTTACTTATAGAATTTACTTGTGATAAATCTCTGATATTAACTTTGCCAGTTTCCTCTGCAAATTTTAAATAATTTTGATCGAGAGTTTGCTTTGCTCCACTATTCTGACCAAACCAAAACTCTGCTTTAATTTGAGAAGCTACCCGCTTATTTGCAATTTCCTCTCTAGTAACATCCCAATCTATTCCCATTTTGAATTTTACATAACCATCTTTCATACCATTATTTGTAGATTCGCACTCTGAAAATCCTGCTTTTTCCGCTTCTTTTATAAGTTCTCTTAAACCTAAATAATATTCTGAATTTAATATGTCATCAGGTATTTTTGATGAACCAATAATCTTATGAACAAGAGGGAAATATTTTGTTTCCATTTCACTGTAATCAACAAGAGGAATTTGATCTTCCCATAACTCTTTTGGAGGTTCAATAAGGATTCCGCCATAACAATGGGATCCTCCTCCTACACCAGCTCCTACCAAAAAAGTATATTCTCCATGTACTACAGATTCTAATATTCCAGTATATTTAGTTATTGGCTTACCTTCATAAGCTGGAGTCTTGGTAATTCCAGTATCATTAAGCCATTCACATCTACCGTCCATTTCAGTAAAAGTACCAAATGTTTGGTTTATTGTATTGTCTTCAATATCCCATCTTCTTCCCCTCTCTAAAACAATTGTTTCATGGCCTGCTAAACCTAATCGATAAGATGCTACAGCTCCACCAAAACCACTACCAATAACTAAACATTTAATATTTTCCATAAAAAAACATTTTTATATAATTATAAGAATTATTGTTTAATAAAGGTTAAATTATTTTATAAACAAAATATTCACTCTGCAGAAGGACTAAAAGCATCCAATATTAGGGACTTTCTTTTATATTTCCATGCCCCTTGATCTTTTACTAATAAATCATCATATGTACCTGTTCTTATAATTGTTGAGGGATTTACTGAAATATTCATTGCAATAATGTAACTTCCACTTCTTGCTCCTTCTTCATGTGATTCTATCAATAATCCACCTATCCAATGACGAGTTTCCTCAATATCTGGGAATTGCTTTTGGCCATTCAATAATTGTTCGTAACCTTTTAAACTAAAAATAACACTATCATCTGACTTCCTGATTTCAAATAAGCCATCTTTTGTGAAAGTGTTGGCAAAGTGTTCTGCCGGATCGCCAGCAAGTATTCTGTTTAATCCATCTAAAGCATAAAAATGCCGAGAATTAAGTTCCATGATTTCAAGTTTGTCTTCCGCAGTGAGTGTTGTCATGTTTTGCTCCTAAAGTTTGTGTGATTTAGAATGAAAAATCTAAGTTAAATTTTATTTAATATCTTTGCTATTTTTTTTGTAATTGAATGTTCAGATCCAAAAACTTGTAAAGCAACGTCATATTCATCTTTACCATCATGGCCTTTGAAGCCTAACTCACATCTAGGATCATCCAATAAGATATTTGAACAATCTTCAAAGCCATGCCATAGTGCATCAACTAATGGAGTGTATCCATTTATATGACCTTGAACATTTACAACTTTTTTAGTCATATTTTTTGAATTTAATAACATTTTAAGAATATCAGGTCTGCCATTATAAGTGGCTTTATGTATTGTGTAACCTTTAAAAACCCAATCGAAAACATCTACTTCTGCGCCAGCATTTAATAAGAGTTCAACTATTTCTGGATGATTATCTCTGCAGGCAACGATTAAAGGGGTATGTCCATCACTAAAAGTATTTACATGAGGATAAACAGTTTCAACGGCTTCGCCTTTCTTTATGAGGTCTTTAACCTCTTTATGATTACCTTTTTCTGTTGCCGCCATTATTTTTTGACTTTTGATTTTTTTATCGCATTGATTTTTGTACTCTTCAATATCTTTTTTTATGCTATTCATAATATTTTTTCCCTCTTCTGTTCCTTGGACTTTAGTTTCATATTCAAGATGATCCCAAAGTGTAAATCCATAATGTGTTTTAGTTTCTAAATTCGGATTGCAACCAACTAAATGTTTAACAATGTCGACGGCCTGATACCATAGCGCATCCATAATAGGGGTATGTCCCATGGTTGGAGTAACAGCATCAATAAAAGATCCAGCTTTAGTTAGTAACTTAGCTACCTCTATATTTTGGCCTTGACATGCCTTATGTAGAGCAGTAGCCCCTGTATAACTATCAACTGTAAATATATCGGCTCCTTCACTTATCAATAATTCAACAATTTCAGGATTACCTTGACAAGATGCCATCATCAAGAGGGTTAGACCTGTTTCTAAAGACCTTGTGTTAATGTCAGCTCCTTGATTAAGTAACTTTTGAGTTAATTCCTTATTGTTATCTGAGACAGAATCTATAATTTTTTTATCAAGTTCTTTTGTAAATATTTTTACTTCTTCTGATAAATCTCCATAAACGTTCCATTCTCTAATCTTAAATGATTTATCCAATTTCACTTCATGAAACAAATCTAGAGAAAAACTTTCACTCCTATCAATATGCTCATAACTAGCATTGATACTTATTAAAACTGAGTAATCAATATGGTGAAAGGAGTTTAAAGTAAAACTGGTTTGTTTAATATTTTTATCCCTTAATTCTTGGAATTTAGTTATTCCTTCAAGACCTAAGTATTTCCCGGCATATGGGATATAAGATTGAAGTTCATTTTTAGGGTAAGAAAAAACGCTATCATCATCAAAGTAATCTGATAAAGAAATCAAATCGTTTGATTGAATAGAATATAAAAATTTTTCTACATAGATTGGATTTTTCATTTTAATAGATTTAGTAAGGACGAAGTTGTGGACCAATAATATATTCAGAACGTACAGAAGAAGTAACTAATCCCCAAGGGTCTGTTAATTCTTGAGAGCTAGGATCTAATAAAGTTTTGAATGCTTCTGTTTGGCTAAATTTCTTTAAAGAAAGTAAATTATCAAATGATAAATGCGTAATGGCATCCCAAGCTGGCTCGGAGCCTGTAACTCCACTATAAAATTTCTTTTTTGCTAAACAACAAGTAATTTTATTTAGATTTTCAATTTCTTTTAATTTATTCGAATAATTTGTACTGTATGAATCTCTAAAACTATCAATATCCATTCCTCGTTTACGCTTCATAAATAATAAAGTTTTATACTCCGGAAATTCTTGATCATCAGGTATCTTAGGATCAAGAAGCTCAACCGACTCTGTATCAATCACAAGTGTCTGCCAGGAAGCTGCCCAATTCGGTTCATCTAACACTGCCCCTTGAAGAAATTCAGGTGTTTTTAAAGAATCTTGCTGGGCCTTCTCGTCATCAATCCAGATTTCTCCTATGCCACTGAAATTTAACTCCTGAGGTTGATTATCAATATTAATTCTTGAGTCAACTTTATATTTCCTTATTTGAGGAATTTTTCTAGCAAATTTTAACGCATGGACGAATCTCCAGTAATCTTGGAATTCGGTTTCTGACATTCCTGGTCTCGGAGCAGCAAGAATATGTTGGTGAATCATTTTTTTTAGTATGATAATAGATTAAATAGTTTAAATTTTACTGTCCACAATGGACACCTATTAGTTCTGGATGTATGTCACCATCCAAGACAAGATTGATTAAATAAGGGCCATCATGATCAAGCATTTTTTTGATTGCCGGTTCAACTTGGCTAGGTTTCCAAACTCTTTCAGACTGAACACTAAAACTATCTGCTAATTCAGCAAAACAAATCTCAGGTTTGGACAAGTCAAAAGCAATAGGAAAATCCCTGTCAGTGATACCTCTTTCTGACCAAAACTTAGTAATATTGGCTTGCAATAAACGATATGATCTATTTTGACAAACTACAAATTTGGCTTTTATGTTATGCCTAGCTGCTGTCCACAAACATTGTATTGTATACATACTGCCGCCATCTCCAGAAAAACCAACAACACATTTTTCTGGATAGGCGATCTTTGCACCAATTGCTCCTGGAAAACCAGTTCCCAAAGACCCGCCTCTAGTTAGCATACGTTCCCCAGGCTTTGTACCTGGCATATATTTACCAATAGGGGGAGAATTAGTTAAAGCCTCATCAAAAATAATCCTATCTTTTGGTAAAAGATTACCTAACTTTTTCATGAAAAAGCCTGATTTCATAAAACAATTTTTATCATCATAAAGTTCTTCATTAAAGTTGATTTCGGTACCATAAATTTCATCTATATTATTATTATTAATTGGAGATTTGGCTTCATAAGAAAATCGTCTATCTTTTGCTAAAGATAAATATTCTGATTCAAATTTGCTTATTTCAGGAATTAACTTTTTAACTACAGTTGAGGGAGCGGCAACATAAGAAATATCAACCCTATGATTCTTAGCAATATTATTAACATCAGTATCTATATGAATAATTTTTGTATTCTTTTCAAAGATATCGCCAAGAGTAGGATAAACCTCTGGTAACAAATAACAACCAAAAACTAAACATAAATCACAGTCTTTCGTTATTTTCAAACTTTGATCACCGAACATATGTCCTGTACTTCCATAATTTAGAGGATGATTATCTGGAAAGTTAATTTCGCCACCATCTGCTGAGTATACTTTTGCACCAATCAATTCGGCTAATTCAACCATACAATCAATTTCTCCATTCCAAGCGACTCCATCACCAAGAAGGATAATAGGCTTTTTAGCCTTTTTAATTTCATCAGTAATTAAATTGATTTGAAAATTTTCAGGGAAGGTTTTATGGCTTGGAACGTGTGCAGGAAAAATTTCTTCTGTAATTTCTGCATCCAGGATATCTTCAGGAAGACATAGATAGACTGGTCCATAAGGAGGGGTGGAAGCTACTTTTATAGCTCTTCGGAGCATTCTTAATAAGCTACTGGGATGCTGAACCATTGCAGACCATTTTGTTACTGGTTCTGCCATAGCTACTAAATCCGCTGCCATTTGAGCATCCATTGCCTGATACTTTATTCCTGCATCTCCTCCAATAACAATCAAAGGAGATTGTCCTTTTTTTGCTTGATATAAATTACCTATAGCATTTCCTAATCCAGGAGAACTATGAATTTGAACTAAAGCAGGTTTAAATTTTGCTCGTGCGTAGCCATCAGCACAAAGAACCGCTATTGATTCCTGCAAAGTAAGAATATATTTCATCTCAGGAATATCTGATAATGTATCTAGAAATCCTTGTTCAACAGTTCCAGGATTCCCAAACATATGGTCAATCCCATTTGCGAGGAATTGTTTTACAATTGCTTCGTGCCCTCTCATAATAAAATCTCTATAAAATTGAATTTAGATAGTCATAAAATAACTATTTTAAATGTAATCTTTACCATCCAAAGGTCTTGAGATTGTCCTCAAGAACTTTAATAATAAGTTGCCCTACTAATTTTGAATCTTGAGTTGATCTTCCTGTAAGGAATGGATAATCCAATATTGTAGATATTGTTTTACCAACTCCACCATGATATTTACCATTGGGGCCAGTAGCATCCCTTAAGATATATTCGAGAGGATAAAATGGAGGTCCAAAGTTTGCTGAAATATTCATGGGCTGATCATCGTACCCATACATTTGGGCAAATCCAGTTCCCTCTTTATAGTCATATTCACGCGCATGTCCTGTGACATTTTTGCCCCAAATTATACTTTTGCGTTCAGTCCAATCTCTCGCAAAAGCTAAGCAGGTAACACAGTAACATTCTGCTGCTATCAACTTGTCTCTATCAACATAACCTAATATTAAATTGTGAAGTCTTTCATTGTTTACCATGTCAACCATTGGACCACTACCTCCTGGAAGAAGTAATGCATCATATGGATCTACAAATTCTTCCCAAAATTCATTTCTTAAGTTATTGAATTTTTCTAATTCAAGTCCAAAATTCTCCCCATTAAAATAAGGCATTAAAGGTAATTTTGCGCTTAAATTTATTGGAGTTGCTAGGAGATCTGAATCATTAACTTCTTTAGTTCTGGAAGCAAAATGAGCATCAGTTACACATTTATTAAGAGGAGGATCCATATATCCCTCATCCATACTTGGAGGTAGAGCCGGCGGCTTTCTACCAAATGGGGTCATAAAATCAAGTTTATAACCAGCTTCGGTTAGGACATCAAGAGGGCCGATAAATTCTTCTCCCCAGTATCCCCACTCCGAGAGAACTACTAAAATACGTTTTGTCATAATAATAAATTAAATTTTTGAAATGTTCTAAAGTGATTACCTTAAATTTGAGGACCATCTCTTATGGCAATAAATCTTAGTTTTAAAAAAATCATATTAACAGTTTTCATTTTCTACCATCCATTAAATTAAAAGCAATGCAAATCCTTTCTTCTTCGCAAGTAAATATCCTTGTTTCATGAGGCAAATAACTGGGAAATAATACAACCTCTCCTTCAAAAGGAACTATAGATAATGAATTATTTGAAGGAAAGATTAAATTACCCTCTTCATTTGAGTATTGAGAAACTAATTTTGGAACCTTTAAGTAAAGGACTCCACTTACTAAAGAATCAGGATGAATATGTCTTTCTTGCTTTCCATCTTTTAGAAGTATCACTCCCCAACCACTAAGTTTAAAATTAATGTTTTTAAAGTTTGAATCATTATGAGTAATTTCCAGAAAATAGTTTTTAGAAATTTCTAATAATTTATCACTAATTAATTTACTTATTTTGGAATCTTTGTTAGCTAATATTTCATGAGTTTGAAAGCCTCTTTCTGTAGGCTTTTCAGGTCTATTCCAAACAAGGGATGGTTCATCTTTTATTGACTTAATTAATTCTTTTATAATAGGGTCAGTTTCACCAATAAATTTAAAAGATTTGACCAAACAATTTGGATTAAATTGACTAGAGTCTCCGAATTTGGATTGATATTCTTCAGGTAAGTATGTAATTGCAGCTATAAATTTAGCGTCTTTTTGCCTATCTCTATATTTTATAAGATAATTAAAAGCAGATTTCCAGTCTTTTTCATCAATAGCTGCATATATAAGAGAAAATGGATCTGAAATTTTCTCATTATATGAAGTTCTATTTAATATTTTTTTTTCAATCTCTATAGCCTCAGGAGCATATGGAACTATATTTTTTGCCTTTTCTACAGCTTCAAGAGCTTCTTCAAATCTATTTTGATTGTAAAGAAATAATGAATAATTATAGTATCCTAGAAATTGATTAGAGGTAAGTTTGATTACCTTTAAATAAATTTCTTCAGCTTTTTTATATTCTCCTAATTCAGCCTTTACAATCGCTAAGTTAGTAAGTAGAGAGGGGTCCTTTTTATTAAGTTGAATACTTTTGTTTAAAATTTCAACAGACTTTCTTAAATCACCATTTTTTAGTAATACTTGTGAAAGAGGTAACGCAAAATCAATTTGACCAGGGTTTTTTTCATAGAGAATTTCAAATAACTCTTTGGCTAAGTTATTGTTGTTTACTTCAATAGCAGATGTGCCCATTAAAAATAATAATGATTGATCCCAAGCTTTTCTAACTTCAAGTGATGCTCTAGATGCAAAATCAACTATTTCGCTATATTTCTTTTGTAAATGTAAAACTTTTACAAAATTAAATAAAAGGTTTTGATTTAATGGATTTAAATTAAATGCTTTTGTAAACTCTTTTTCGGCAGTTGCAAAATCACCTTTATTTGCAGCATTAAAACCATTTTTATTATGTTTTTTTATTAAAGTAGTAGACATTTTTATAAGTTTAAAGATTTAGAATGCTCACTAAATATGAACTCTATATTTCTAATTAAATTAATTCAAACTCTTCATCGAGTTCCGCATCTTTTAGACTCTGTTTTATTTTTTCATTGGCATTTGCAAGTTTTAAAGTGAAGTCAGCACCAGCTCTTTGTTTAGTAAACAAAAGATAATTCCAACCTATATCCGATATCTCTTCAAGATCATTTAAATCAAGTGATAATCCTTTGATGCCTGTTAAGTTTTCTACAGATTTTTTCATTATGCTTACAGTAGATCCTATAAGTTGACCTTTAAGAGCAAAACTAGCTATGTCATCTTCTAATTTTATCAAATCGGCATCAAAGTCCAATCCAACTGGTGCAATTCTGCATCGTATTTTCAGAGACTTTTCTGATTCTGGCAAAAAGATATGCATCTTTTGTTTATCAAAATCTTTATAGGATTTACCTTCAATCCAGACCTCTGATAATTCAATACTACCCTTAGGAAGAAGATCAGGAGCCACTCTAAGAATATTATCCTCCCAACCATTAGGCTCTGGACAGAAATAAAAGTCCATAGATTGTTTCTTGATTAAAAGATTGGTGTATATTGCAGCTAAATAGCAAAGTTCAAAGGAATGATAACCTGCCATTGAGTGGCTTCCCTTTCCTCTTTCAGTACCAAGAGAATAAGGCTGACCATTTGCTAAGACATTAAAATAAATACCGCCTTCTTCGTAGTCTAAAAACCATCCATTATAAAACGCTGTACCTTCTCTAGCGAAATTAAGATATTCAGGTTTGTCATTATAAACTCCTGCCATTATGTAATATGCAAGAATACCTTGCTCTTGTTGCCACCAAGCTTTTCTATCATGCCAAACAAGACGATGATTTTCTTCTCCTTCTTTTAATGTTCTCTCCATCATGTCGTACCATCCTCCTCTTTGATTATCACAACCTGATCCCGGGATGGCATCAGCTATTTGATGAGCAAATTTCTTATAACTTTCTTTTGGTTTAAGACTATGCATCCTAGTTAAATTCCAAGCAACTTTTAAATTATGTCCCACAACACAGCGTGCTTGGTGAATTCCCCATTTCAAATCATGTGACCAATCTTTATAAAATTTTTCATTCATAAATGGACTGTATTCATAATCGGGGAAGTACTCACAAATAGTGTCGAAGGTGTCCTCTAGAAATGTTGAATAACTTTCATCTTCTGTAGCCAAATAGAGATTTATTAGGTAAGCAGGAGCATGATCCCCAACTGAATTCCAGTTCTTTTTAGCCTTGTTAATGCCTAATGAATCTGCCTCTCCATCGAAAGTTACAGGATCTATATGAGAATAAAAGCCTCCATAAGGCCCATGATCCTTGTAATAACGATTTAGAAATGCAATAGTATCGTCAAGATCAACTTTGATATGATCTCCACCAGTTATCCTATAAGTCTGCGTTGGTCCAGCTAATGCGTAAATTTGTTCATAACAAGGTATGGCATTACCTCCTTCGTCACCACCAGCAGTTGAACCCATATATTTCCTTACACTTCCATCTGATTGAATATCAATTTGACTATACCAATAACAAATTCCTTCAGACTTATTCTGATGTCTGAAATGATTTTGCATATATTCAGTCCCATTCTTAGCAGCTTCAAGCGCTTTATCATCACCAGTAATCAAATAAGCAGAAGCAAATCCATAAACAAGTCTTGAAACAGTATCTAAATTCTGAACACCGTCAAGTTTGGCACCCTCAGCGCTCAAGTCAGTGCGAAATTTTTTGAAATCAATAGATTCTCCCTCATTAACTCCAAATTGAGATTCAAGATAAAAATTTAGTAATTGTTGGATTTGCTTTATCCACCAATTTTGTTCTTCAAACCTTAAATCACTTTTATCTCTCCCGAAGAGTAACAAATGTTTGGCTTCAAATTTCAACCTATCACTTTCAGGATAAAATAAACCATAAGCATGAAGAAATCTTCCTTCAACAAGAATATCTTTTAATTCAGGAGCGACCTGAAAAGGTTCACCTAAATTTCGAACTAACTCTGCATAACAAGCCGCTGTCACTTTGACAGTATAAAAACGTCCGTCAGAAGTCTCTAATTCTATTTCTCCCTGAGAATCAAAAACTTCAGGGAAATTAACTTTTCTTATATAGCCAGCTATTAGATCAGAAAAGGAGAAATTTAATTGATTTTGAGTTGTCATTTTTTTAATAAATTTGTTGAATAGTTTTTTGGATTGAATTTTAGTTGTAGGAAATTTATTTTATTTTTTAACCAGATTCTTGAGAGACAAGAACTACAACACTTCTTCCTGTAAGGATATAATTCGAATCTGAAATCTCAATGTAATTTTCAGGATCTAAGATATCTTCAGGAGAGGGTAAGGCAGTATCTATTGAACGCATCCACTTTAGTCCCTTAATTTGAGGGATTTGGAAAGAAACTGCATCCCAATGCATATTGAACATGCAATGTATATTTTCTGTTTGATTGGATCCAGAGCCTATGTCACCAATAGTCATAGCTAAACATTTTGAGGCACTATTGCTCCAATCAGGATTATTTAATTGTGACCCGTGCCAGGTTAAATCTGCAACACCAAACTTATTTGTTTTTCCAGTAAAGTATTTTCCTTTAAAATGATCTAAATATTTTTTTCTCTTTTCAATAAGTTTCTTCCAGAACCTTATCATTTCTTGGCTTTCTGAAGTTTCTATTAAATCCCAATCATACCAGTTTAATTCATTATCTTGGCAATAGGTGTTGTTGTTCCCATTTTGGCTTCTCATGAATTCATCTCCACCTACTATCATTGGGACTCCCATTGATAACATAAGAAGTGAGGCGTGGTTCTTTACTTGTCTTTTTCTTAAGTCATTTATCCACTGATTATCTGTTGGACCTTCTGCTCCGCAATTCCAACTTAAATTATCATTAATTCCATCATTATTATTTTCTCCATTTGCCCAATTATTTTTCTCGTTATATGCACATAAATCATAAAGAGTAAAACCATCATGAGCAGTAATAAAATTAACACTATTAGTTGGTTCATGCTGATGCCATTGATATAAATCGGCGCTTCCACTAACTCTTGAAGCTACTTCTCCAATTAAACCAGAATCTCCTTTTATGAATCCTCTTATTGCATCTCTATATTTACCATTCCACTCTGCCCATCTTGCTCCAGGGAAATACCCAATTTGGTAAAGCCCAGCTGCATCCCAAGCTTCAGCAATAACTTTAGAGTCAGCTAAAATGTCATCTAATTCAATAGACCAGATAACTGGTGGATGTTCCAAAGGGGCGCCATTTTCTCCTCTACTTAAAACAGAACCCTCATCAAAACGGAACCCATCAACATGCATCTCTTTGACCCAAAATCTAAGCGAATCTAGAATTAATTTTTCTCCTACCGGATGATTACAATTGAAGGTATTACCACATCCTGTGTAGTCATAATAAAATTCTTTAGTTCCATTTTCCCCAGTTAAGTAATAATAAGTAGAGTTATCGAATCCTTTGAAACAAAAAGTTGGCCCTTGATGATTACCTTCGTCAGTATGATTAAAAACAACGTCTAAAATTACTTCAATACCAGCTTTGTGCAAAGCTTTGACCATATCTCTAAATTCATCTAGATGTGTGCCCGAGTTTTCCGATGTACAGTAAGCTTGATGAGGAGCGAAATATCCCATAGTACTGTATCCCCAATAATTTACTAATTTAGTTCCATCATGAATTCCAAAAACATCTTTATTATCAAAACTAAAACAAGGCAAAAGCTCAACAGCAGTTATTCCTAAATTTTTAAGATAAGGTATTTTTTCAATTAACCCTGTATAAGTGCCTGGATTTTTCACCTTACTTGTATCACTTTTTGTGAAACCTGCGAGATGCATTTCATAAACAATAGTTTCTGACATTGGTGTTTTTAATGGTTTGTCACCTTCCCAGTCATAAACAGTATGATCTATTACTACACTTCTCATGCTGCAATGGAGATTATCACCAGGTGAACATGCAGCCCCTCTATCCCACAAAGTAAGCGTATTACCCTTTGAATATGGATCTATTAAAACTTTTTCTTTATCAAATCGGTGACCACTTGATTTATCACTGGGACCGTCCACTCTGTATGCATAACCCATTCCTGGCTTGGCACCTTTTACAAAAATATGCCACATGTAAAAAGAGTGATTATCAATTGGATCAAGTTTGATAGTAGTTATTGGATCTAAATCATCGGGGTTTTTAAAAATCAACAACTCAACTGAAGTGGCATTTTGGCTATATACAGAAAAATTTACACCTTCTTCAATCACAGTTGCTCCAAAAGGGTGTCCGCTCCCTTCAAAAATACTTAAATCACCAATTGACTTATTTAAATTCTTACCTTTAATAGAAGGTTTTGTGGGAGTTTTTGTCATTAGAAAAATTAATTTTTAGATTTCTGATGGTTAGATAAATTAATGAATAATCTTTTACTTTTTTAAAGTGGGTTGCTCTTGGTTGCTGAAACTGAATATAAAGTTAATGAAAACTGGAAATTTATTATGTAACTATGATAACTTTTTGTTAGTTCCAATAGTTTTTTCTGCTTCCATTCAAAATAAAAGATTTTTTTATGTTTTTAGTTAACATTCCAATGATGAGTATTTCTACTCGTTAAGTCGTTAAGGGATAGTTATATCTTTGTTAAGGGATAGTTATATCTTTTAATCAAGATATTATGTTTAGCATAAAAAATTAAATAACCCTATCAGTACCCTTTTTAAAATAAACGCTTAGTTGTTTGGAAAGAAATTTTTATTGATAATAAATTTTGATTAAGTTAAATCCATTAATAAAGCAATATTAATAATTTCAAAGTTTTTAATGTTCTTGAATCGCAATTATAACTAAACTAAAAATAAAGTTTTTTTATCTTAAAAAAGAATGAATTTCTTTACAGATTTATCCTCAAGAACAATCTTAATTTTTCCCTGCATATTATTATTTATAATTGGCTGTTTTGGATTACTCAATTCAAAAACAATATTTAATTCTCTATTTGCCTTAGATGTTATCGATACCGCAACGATAACAACTTTCGTTATTATAGCGGCTTTCCCTGGATCACAAACTCCAATAACAGGTTACGAAAGATATTCTTCTTACGCTGATCCTTATCCACAGGCAATAATCTTAACGGCAATAGTTATTGGATTTGCTACTCAAGCTCTGCTCTCAGGAATTGCTCTAAGACTAAGTAGAAAATTTCCGTTGTTAAGATTTAAAGATTTAGAGAATGGTAAATAATACAATTATATTAACCCTTTTAATTTTTCTTCCCATAATCTGTGGTTTCATAGGATGTCTTTACCCAAAACCTTTCTATAAAATAGGGTTAGGATTGATTTTTATATATGCAAACCTTAGTTTTTTTGGGTATCTAAATGGTTTTGAATATACATATAAGCTTATAAATAATGAAGGTATACCTTTATCTTTCGATGGTTATAGTCTCCCACTAATCTTCGGCTCATCAATGGTTTTAATGATTACTTTTATTTTGAAAAATAAAAGTTTCAGTCATTATTTCTATCAAATTTGTCTGGTTTTATTTAGTGCTTTATCAATTAGTTTTTTATTAAAAGATTTAGTTTCTCTATATATAGCTTTGGAACTTACTGGTTTTTGTGCCTTTCTTTTGATTGCGGATAGAAATGACAATAAATCTCTTTTTAATGCATTCCAGTATTTGATTGGAGGTGGATTAGCTATGCTTATTTATCTAATAGGGGTTATTCAAGCATTTACTTTTACAGGAAGCTTTTTATTAGATGATTTAATAAGTGCTCCACCAACAGCTTTGTGCCTAATCTCTGCAGGATTACTAACTAAAGCTGGAATATTTATATGTGGTCTTTGGGTTCCCAATGTTTATAGTCATGCAAACCCACAATCTTCTGCTATTTTATCTGGCTGTGTAACATGTGCTGCTATTGCCCCATTATCAAGAATGGGAAATATAACAGCTCCAATTGGTAATTCACTCATAATAATAGGAATTTTGAGTTCAATTTTTGGAGCTATATTCGCATTAATTGAAAATGATGATGGAAGAACTCTTGGATGGAGCTCAGTTTCTCAATTAGGAATAGCAATGCTTTCACCTTATTACGGATGTTTATATGCAATGCAACATGGAATATGCAAAGCAATTCTTTTTCTCACACTACACCGCAGCGAAAAAGGAACCTCCATATATGAAACAAGCCTAACTAAAATTGAATTTAATAAACATGATCTTGAGGAAATAATTCGAATAATTTCATTTATAATTGCAGCATTATCAATTTCTGGATTTCCTTTCCTTTCAGGTTTTATAACTAAATTACTAATAAAAAATGATTTACCCAAAGAAGCTCTTTTAATTTTTAATACGGCCTCATTATTGACAGCTGTTGTTTATGTGAAATTAATTTTTTCAAGATTAAGTAACATAAAAATAAAATTTGTTCTTTATGCAACATTAGATTATTTAAAGATTAATTTTTTAAAAGCTTTTACCAAAAATAACATCACTTTAATTTTTGTAATCTTTTCTTTATTTCTATTCTCATTTATACAAAATCAATATTTTTCTTTGGATAAAATACAAATGTCATTTATCACAATAATTTTAGGTTTTGTTTTTTATGCTTCATTTCTTGGTTTAAAATCGGAATCAGATTTAACAAGTGTAAGAAAAACTATAGACATAATTGGTGCTCCATTTGTTATTGCTGCTTTACTCTTAGCTAACTTAACTTTTTTAAAAATTCTATGAAATTCATAAGATATTTAACTCATATTCTTTTTAGGTTATTAATCTGGTGTTTTTTAACATCTAACTTTAAGATAAGTAATTTAATAATAGGAATAATAATTTCAGCCTTTTTGCCTTCGATGAAATTACCTAATCTAAAAATTTCTTTAATATTTGTTGAGCTTTTAAAAACCTTAATTGCCTTCCCTAAAGCAATTCAAGAATCGTTATATCTGATATTTTTTCGAAATAAAAAAGAAGTTTTTAAAAATCAAAAATCCTCTGTGCCAGAAAATGGAAATCAATTTGTTAATTTTTTAGATTTGTTTAGAATTACCCTGACACCACTAACTTTAGTAACTAAAAGAAACGACAATGAAAATTGGCGAGTTCACACTATTGAGGTAAATAAGTGATCTTAAATAACGCTATTTCATTATTTTCTGCTTTAACAGGATTTGATAAATACGAAAATATTGATCTTTTATTAATTTATTTGATGTTATTAGCTTCTTTAATTCCAATAATAGCAATCTCAAAACACTTGCATATTCTTGATAGACTTGCTTCTGCTTCAAGTTTTGGTTCAAAATTATCCTTAATGATAATTTTTTATTCTTTTGTTAAAGGAGATTGGATGATTGGTTCAATTGGAGCATTTACTTTAATTGTAGGAGATGCAGGTTTAATTGTTCTTTCATTACTTTATAAAGAGGATTACAAATGAGTTTACAAATATTTATTTCGTATTTACTTGTATTTTTAGGTGTATTTTTTTGGCTTTGGGGTACAATTCCAATATTAAATAAAAAGAATTCACTTCTTTATAAATTACATACATTAACAGTTGCAGATACTGTAGGTTCAGGTTTAATTCTTATTTCTTTGATTATAAGAAATCCTAATTATTGGCCCATATTATCAATTTCTATAGTCACATTAACGCTGTGGAACACTATTTTTGGATATTTACTTGGAAATTTAACTGATAATTAATGGATAACATTACTCTTTCATTTTTATTACCTTTTGAGTTTATCCTACCTTTTCTGGGGATTCTTTTAATAAGAAGTAATTCTCCAACACAGGCTTTGATTTATAGATCTTTTTTAGGTTCAATCGCAGCCTTAGTTTATTCTTTGGTTGGTGCTCCAGATGTTGCTTTAACAGAAGTTTTAGTTGGCACTTTACTCTCAACTTTGATATACATAGTTTCAGTTAGGGGTTGTTATTCTCTTGTGCTCTTAGTTGAAGAAGAGGAAAAAATTGATAATCTTTTATTTGAAAATTTTAAAAAAGCAATTAATGAATTAAATATTCATCTTGTTGTGAAAAGAGTCGATCAAATATCATTAGATAAAGGAGGAAAAATACTTTGGAATGAAGCGAATATATTCGGGGGGTCGCCTCATGCAGCCTTCATTAACAATGATCTTTATGTAGAGTCATCAATTCTTCGTGAAGAATTGTCTAAAACTTCTTCATTTCAAAATGCAACCTTCAAGATTTTTGAAAAATGAATTCTAAATTAAATAAAAAATTAAATTTAGAGAATTTTAAATCTCTTTTTTACCTTACTTGCATAACTTTGGTAATGCTAACTTTGCTGGGAACAAAAAGTGGTGAAACTATTAGGGATACAGATTTAATTGTTTCAAACTTAGTGAAAATAACTAATATCCCAAATACTGTAACTTCGGTAATATTAGGAACAAGATTATTTGACACAATTGGAGAAGTTACTGTTTTTACTCTTGCAGGTTTAGGAGTAAAGATTCTTCTGCATGATGAAAAATCAGAAAATAAATTTCTCGGAATAAAAGACTCAACCGTAATTCAATTACTAGATTTTTCTGCCTTATTATGCGCTTTTCTAGCAATTGAACTTGCAATAAGAGGTCATCTAACCCCAGGAGGAGGGTTCGCCTCTGGAGTGTCAGGCGCAACTTCTATAACTTTGTTAATGATTACAGGAAGAATACAAGCTCTAGAAAATTTCTATTTTAAATATAATGTTATAGCAATTGAAAAATTTGCGGTAGTCGTTTTTATAATTATTTCTATTTTAAGCTTTTGTAGTATTCTGAACTTCTCTTTCTTTGGTTTAACACTACCTCAAGAATTACTAATACCTACATTAAACATAATTTGCGCTCTAAAGGTAACATTCGGTACATGGTCTATAATTAGATTATTCTTACTCAAAAGAGGTCTGCTTAGTTAATGAGTAAGACCAAGGTTAATGATTGGTATTTCGGAGATTATTTAGGTAATTATCAGGGCGCTTATTATAATAATTTAATTTATTTTGTAACTATTCTTTTATTTTTAACTATTGCTGTTGAAACAGAAGTCGCTCTAGTAAAGCAATACGAACTTGAGATTTTTATAAACTTTGTATATGAAATAGTGGTAGCCTTTTTTTTATCAGATTATGTTGGGAAACTAGCAAATAGCTGGTCCAAGAGAGATTATGAACTAAGTAAATTACTAAATTTATTTTTTCATTATCGAAGTTTGTTCGATTTATTAACATTGGCGTTACTTTCTATAGATATTATACCAAATCAAAGTCCAATTATTTTATCTGCTTATATAGTTAAAATCTCAATTAATATTTATCAATCGCAATTTAGATCTATATTAAATCGTTTGAGATTCATTCTCTTTAGTAAACCCACAAAGACTTTTTTTCCAATAACCTTATTATCAATATTAACTTATGCTTTCGCTTCAGTGATGTATTTATTTGAGAAAAATTCAGATCCTCTTCATTTTGGCTCCATATTGAGATCATTATGGTTTTCTGTAGTTAGTATTACAACTGTGGGATATGGTGATGTAACTCCTTCAACAGTAATTGGAAAAATTGTTTCAACCTTATTCGCAATATTAGGAATTGTATGTGTAGCATTATTGACAGCAAATATAATAGAACTTAATTCCGAATATGAAAATATTGAGTAAATTTTTTTATATATTTTAAGATTCAAACAATTTAATTTATATCTTACTTATGGGTGTATGTTTGCTAAAAGAACCTAAGATAAATTTTATGAAAAGAATATACATTTTTTTAACTACCATAAATATATTTTTATTTTCTTTAATAAGTTTTTCAAGTAATGTTGAAGCCGTTCAAATTGACTATATAAAAAAAATCAAGGATAGAGGATCTCTCATAGTAGGAATGCCTCCTTATAACAATCCTCCATTTTATTACAAAGATTCTCCTCCCGAGATAATGGATTCTGAAGCTATGAAAGGAAATGATGTTGAACTAGTTAGAAAATTCGCAAATAATTTGGGAGTTGACGTTATTTTTGATCAATCCTCCAAAAGTTTTAACGATACTGTATTAAGAGCTGGATCAGGAGATTTTGACCTTGCAATTGGGAAATTAAGCACTAATTATACAAGGATGCAAAATGCTCATCCTCATATATATATGAATTTTAGGCAATCTTTGCTTGCTAATAGATCTTTTTTATCAAATTTTTCAGATATTCCTAAAGAAAATTTGGGTTCCCAAATACTTAAATCAAATATAAAAGTAGGTTTTATTGCAAATTCTTCATATGAGACTGCAGCTTATCAACTAATGCCAAATGCATTTAAAAAAGGTTTTTCTTCATGGGATGAATGCAAAAAAGCATTATTAAAAGGTGAAGTAGATGCTATTTATAGAGATGCTACTGAAATAAAAAAATTTGTATATAAGGATCCAAATTTATCTATTAAATTTGTTCCAGTTCTTTTTGATGATATTAAAGATACTATATCTATTTATTTATCAACTGAAGCCAATACTGCTATGTCTGATGTACTTGATTTTTATCTTGCAGAAGAGGAGATTAAGACAGATACTCAAATATTAAATGATTTTGCTGATTACTACAAACCAAATTTTTAAATAGATAATTACAAACAATGAAATACTCATCAATTAAATCATTTCTCATAAGTCTAAGGAAACCCAAGTTTTTCTTATTTATAGTACTACCAATTTCAATTTTAATAGGTAGATTTTTACCTTCGTTATCTGAACCTCTTAATGATTTTGGACTTACATTGATTCAACTAATATCTTTTCCAGCAATTCCTTTGGTTTTATCTGCAGTTGTACTCTCAATAAATTCAATATTTAGTGGTAAAGATATAAATAAAGGGGAAGAATATAGATTTGCTAGAACACTTTTAATTACTATATTAATTTTTCTTTTTGCATTTTCCTTTTTAGCGATATTATTATCTTTTTATTCAAGACCAGGAATTTTGTCACCTGAAGGTAAATTGTCTATTGGTAGGTTTATGCTTGATGTTACTGATATTAATGTAAATATTTCATCTAATGCTATTTCTGAAACTGTAAAACAACCTAATTTCTGGAAAAAATTAGTTCCTACCAATATCTTTACTGATGCTTCAAGTGGACAAACACTTAAAGTTATAACTGGTTCTATTTTGGGAGGATTAGGTTTAGCTGCAATACCAAAAGAAGTTTCAAAACCATTAGTTAACGTTTTAACCAGTCTAAATACACTATCAGTAAAAGTTTTAGATGAACTACTTTTAGTTTCTCCATTAATTTTAATATGTTTAATTCCTGGCGCTATGTCATCAAAAAATAGTGAAATTATTGTTGCACTACTAAACCTATCAATTTGTATGTTATTAGCTTCAGTTGCATCTCTAGGAGTAGCAAAATTAGTTTTCAGGCAATTTACAACCTCTTCTGAAAGATCAAAATTTGACTCAAACCCTACAGATTCTGTTTTTTTATTAGCACTAACTACTGGCAGCAGTATTGCTTGTTATCCAACAATAGTAAATTCTCTTAAGAAGATCGGTAGAAATACATCAGAAGTTGAGGCTGCTGCTTCATTAAGTTTGTTGATATCCAGATTAGGAAATGTAGTATATAACGTCATTGTAATTATATTTGCACTAAACCTATACGATGTCAGTTTAACTCCTCTAGTCATTATTCAAGTATTAGTTTTCGGTGTTGTCACAGGTATATCTGCTGCCGGCTTAAATGGTGTTGCAGTTCTTCCAACTATTGGTTTAGCTTTGCCATATTTTATGGTTCCATTCCCTCCAATTCTTATTCTTCTTATTGCTATAGATCCAATACTTACCCTTGCAAGATCATCAATTACTGGGGTACTTTCTTTAGCAATTACTACCGTTTCAACTAGAGCTCAAAATAATAGTTAATCTTTTTATTAATTTTTTGGAATAAATTAATTAAATAATATTTTTAATATTGAAAACCTAATTTATTAGTTTTCTAAAGACACAAGTTAATTTTATTGCTAATTTTTAAAGATATATAAAGTATTTTTTTTATGCATAATATCAACAAAATATTGAAAAATATTGGATTTTTATCCTCTATATTATTTTCATTGTCATCAATTCAAGCAATTAAAGCAGAGGAAAATATAAATTTATACGATTTGAATAATGATAATTCCTCTTACATAACAAACGAAGAAATATTAGCTCAACAAGAAGCTTGGTGTAATGCTGGTCTCTTAGGTATAAGCAAGATTTACCATGATAAAGGTTTTCGAAAGGCGAAAAAATTAGCAACTGAAATAATTGATGCGTGGTATGGATATAATTTATTACCAAATAAGAAAGTCCCAGTAGCTTTTAATCCAACATGGACATACGGAGAATCAACATTTAGAACTACAAGAAGAGGTGCTATTTCTTACTTTGTGGGGGGGGATAAAAAATTTCCGATTGACCCAGGTTTTGCTCTAGGTGCTCCTGGGGAAGAGAGAAGTCAATGGATAAGTTGTAAAGTTGATAATGCTGTAAATTTTGCAGCTGGCAATGTTGGTTTCACAATGGGAAATGTATCTTTTGAAGCAAAAAATGGTTATAAAGGAATGGTTGATAAGACTTGGATTTTTGTAAAAAATCCAGAAACTGGAGAGATTAAATGTGTGCTTCATGAATCAGCTACTCCTTTCAACCCTGAGTGGAATGAATTAAAGTCTTGGCATAAAATGTAAGTATGGATAGAGAATATTGTAAAATCTTTATACGTAAAAGGCAAAGTTGAAAAGATTTAATAGAAATTTAGATGAAGAAAGAAAGTTCAAATATTGTTCGTGGCAATATTGCTTGAATTAATTTATGAATAATTCAAAAATTATTGGATCAAATTCTGGAGAGCCTTGGTTAGGTTTATTGGATGGCACTTATGCAATTATTCTCACTTTATTAGTCATCGAGCTTCCAGCCTTGATTATTGAATTAATTAGCCTCATTGAGGAAGGAATATCTGTAGCCGCGATTACCTCTGTAATAGCGACACATATTATGAGTTATTTATTCGCAACTATCTTAATTTATGACCTTTGGGCACTTCATAAAGGCTTTAAAAGCATGTGCGTTGCATCGAGATTTAGCTCTATATTTACTATGGTTATTTTATGGCTTGGAAGTTTACTCCCACCATCGATATATCTAGTGCAACATTATTCCCAGAAACACAAAATTAGTGAAATTATAGATAAGGAAGCACTATCTAAACTTGATTTTGAGATTGTATTAATTAGATTTTTTGAAATAGGATTATTTGTAATCATTTATTTATTGATGTTGGCATTATTTAAAAATGAAATTAAATTTTCTTTAAAAGGAGATAATAAATTTAGGAAAGAATTATCTGATACATACAAAATTATTTCTTACAGATTTTTAGTCTCATTAACTTTACTTATAATTTCGCTATTTATACCAACAGGTTTTTTTGCAGAGTTGCCCCTAGCTTTATTAGCAATATTTACACTAATACCTTCAGATTCATATAGTAAAAATTTAATCTCCACATAATTAGTTTTTGTGCATTCCTTATAAATGAAAAATACTAACTAATATTTAATATTGCTATTATCCACTTCACGAAGTATTGCTGCTAGCAAAACCATTCATTCTAGCATTTGCCCCTTCTATAATTAGGTCTTTAGCACTTTGCCAAGTATTTTTGTTCCTGTAAATGCCATATAATGAGTTGTCGCTGTTCTTATTTAACTTGTAATCCCAATCTTTATCGGCGGACCCACTATATGGCTTGAATAGCATCCTTTCCCAACTTGAGTCCAACAATTTGGTGGGTAACTATCGGCATACGCTCCCAGTGAAAGTGTTTCAGCAACTAAAGATAAAGCAGGAAGAAGTTTTAATAATTTCATAATTTAAGACAATATTACAGGTAAAGCAAGATTACAAAAAAGAAGCTATTTGCTCCTTATTGTTGTTCGACTGTCAATAAAGTAAATATTACATGAAATCGTTCTAAATATAGTTCAAAAGATACAACCATTTGATGAATTAAAAGTCCTCAGAATCTTTAATACTAAATGTATTTTTAGTAGTCAAAGCTTTATTTCTCACTTCAATGCCTTGAGCCCTAGAAATCTTTCCTTTTAATCCTTCCTTAGAAAGTTGTGTTAACATTTTTTTTATAACTTGAGTCTCAACAATAGTAAGATCCAATTTATCTGTAGTTAATTCCTCCACCAATTTACCTGCTTTTGCCTGAATTAATTCTGGTGCATTAGTTATTTCGATTAGAATCATGAAAAAAAATATTGAATTATATTAGATATTATAAATTACTTTATCTGGATTTCATAACCGCTTGATTTGATGAGATATCTTTATAAGATGAATTATCACAATTACTACAACCCTTCAACAATATTTACAGAAAATTCCGAAAAAGGAGTTCTCAGGGGCTTGCAATTTTTTTGATAATCATCGCTGTTGTAGTATGCCAAAGCATTCTCGATACTATCAAATTGCAGAATAGCCCAAGTGCTGAATTCTGTTCCCTCCTCATTATTGGCCGAATTTGAAAAAACGATTACACTACCTCCGAACTTTTCAATTACTGGTGGAGTCGCTTCGTAGTATGCCTTAATGGATTCAGGGTCATTCACTGTCCCTTGAGCAATGATGTATCCTTTACTCATAAAACTATAGTCTTTTAATATCTTTCAGGAATTATTACCTATGACAGATATCTATTTTGTTACTACTACTACATAAAGTAAGACATGTGGACTGTTCACTAGATGACGAAATAATTTAGGATTTTTAGGGAACTTTGATATAATCAACCAAATTAAGTTCTTGTAGCAGGTGCAGCTTTGGTTGTATTATTGATAATCTACATCAGATTACTTAATACATATAAATTAGGTTTTATTTTGGTCCGTCACAGTGTTTAGTAATTGACAGCCGATCTAAAATAAAGTCAAATAAGCTTTTTTTTGAATGGGAAATTATACAAATAGTGTTCATTGGTTAAAAGGTAGCGTAAGAAGTTTTTTCGGCCCTCCTCCAGGGACTTTAGTACCATTAAATATTTTGGCGGCATTTTTTTCTCATCAACACTCTGATGTTTCAATGAGGATGTTGCATGGATTTACTTCAATAGGACTCATTATTGGCATTTTTAGTACATTCAGTATTCTTATAAATATTCGTTCAAAATTTAAGAAAATTCGTATTTTTGTTCCTCTATTTATCATCAATGTTTGGGCATTTTATACGAATACCTGGATAGCTATAAATGGTATGGGAATACCATATGGAAGACAATTCCATATTTTTTTAGCAGTTTTAATAATCTTGAATTATTTTATTTTCCGTAAATATATAAATTTAGAAGAAACTAGTGACCTAATAATAAAATGAAACGCTTTCTACTCTCATTACTAGCTGCTCTCGCTTTTCCTACTGCTGTTAAGCAAAAA
>CENP01029616.1_pt1 | contig 37221 bp, 34 predicted proteins | sample 361281 | NCBI WGS metagenome assembly CENP01 (sample SAMEA2591122, study PRJEB7988) | marine metagenome | biome: marine biome (ENVO:00000447); feature: deep chlorophyll maximum layer (ENVO:xxxxxxxx); material: saline water (ENVO:00002010), including plankton (ENVO:xxxxxxxx) | depth 70 m
ATTAGCAAGATAGATTTCAATAAATTCTGTTAATTATTCTTAACACTAATTTATTTTTAGTCTTTAAAAAAATCCGAAGGTTCTCTTTCGTTGAGCATATTTTGATGCATCATCCAATTTTGAGGCGGAACTTCGTCAATAATAATAGATACCGCTTCTGATGGCGCTGTAGTATTTCTCATCATAACTTCATGTATCTCTTGACATAATTTCTTTTTCTTTTCTGGTGTCATACGATCTGCAATTGTCGATATTCTAACCAACGGCATTTATTTTATCTCCTCTTTAAAAAAATAGGGAAATTATCAAGAGGATAATTTCCCTTAAGTTTCACACAGGAAGCCTATATAATAACTACTGTATATCTGCCGGTGATTTTTGGCGGACATATAAAAATTGATTGATCATTAAAACGAGCCTGAACTCGCTCATCATTATTCATATCATCCATGGCCTGCTGGCTTGGTCCGGTGAAAACCACTTGGGCTTCATTGGGGATGCCTATGCTTCTTAGTACTCTAATTGCTCTTACACCATATTTCTTTTCTAACTCTTGTCTCATTGGTCCTTCAGAAAAAATTTTAAACCAGTTATCGTAATCAACTAGTTTGTGTTCAATATGAAACCCGAACAAATCGGGGCCATCGTTATTTGGTAAATCAGTCGTGGTATAAAAACCGAGGTGCTCTGGTGGCTCGGCAGTTGTCTCAGGATCGTTAATTAGTTCAATTATTCTAGGGTCAGATCGAGCATTATCAAAAGCCTCTATCGTTGGCGCTATTGATACTAATATTACATGGTCAGGGTTTTCATCGTTTCTTAGAATTCTTATTGGTGTTACGCCATATTCAGCAACGATGCTCTTTGCTAATCCGCTGGTCCAACCCTTCTTGTACCATTTATCAAAATCAACTAATTTAATACTGGTATTTCTCTGAATCATAGTGCAAACACTCCTAAAGAGATAGCATCGTGTTTTGTAGTAACAGTTTATTCAAATAATACTTGAAGAAAATCTCTAGAACTGCTTCAGTTTTTATACTTTCTTAGTTTGGGTCGGAAAAATTATGATTTATTCATTTAATAAATTTAAAATTGATGATGAAAAAATTGAACTATATCGAGATGGAGTTATCATTCAGGTAGAACCTCAGGTTTTCGCCCTAATATTATTTTTAATAAAAAATCGAGAAACCGTAAAAAGTAAAGATGAAATCATCGAAGCGGTTTGGGGCGGAAAAGCTATATCTGACGCTTCGCTCAATTCGCGAATTAATCTTGCCAGACGAGCGTTATCTGATAATGGCAAAAGTCAAGGTATTATTAAAACCTTTAGTCGTAGGGGCTTCCGTTTTATAGCCAATGTTATTGAAGAACACTCTGAGATACTTTATGCTTATGATGCAATTAAAGAAAATAAAACTCTATTGATTATACCCTTTAATGATTTATCTGTTGACTCTAGAGATTATAGGATTTGTAATAGCATTACCGATGAGATAATCATAAGCCTCTCCCAATCCAAAGATTTTTCTATTCTCTCACGCAATATATCGTTTCAATATAGAGACAATATTCCAAATATATTACAAATTTCAGAGGAAAAAAATATCGATTTTGTTTTGGAAGGTAATATTTGCAAGGATGAATATGGTTACCGCATTACTATTAAAATGGCTGATTGTAAAACAGGGAAGTATTTATGGGTTCATCGATTGAATTCAGGAGATTTAGAGATTTTGCAAGAAAGAGATCGGCTAGTGGATAGTGTGGCAAAATACATTTTAAAAAAAATTGGTAATGGAGAAGCGCCAGATAAAGTTGCCAGCCCTAAAATAAACAACCAGGTTTTTGACTTGTGTCTTAGAGGACGAGAACTTATTACAAGATTTTCTTATGAGGATAATCTCGAAGCTGAGAAAGTTCTGAATACAGCTATCGCATTAGACCCCAATGATAGTGTAGCATATTCCCTATTATCCGAATGTTTTCTAAACAGATATATTAGAAATTGGGATCACAAAGATGATCAAATGATGAATTTGGCATTTAAGAATGCAAAGAAGTCATATTTACTTAATAATTTCGAACCATTTAGTTTATGGGCTAATGCAAATGTTTTATTATGGAGAAAAGAATTTGATACCGCTTTGGAGTTTATTGACAGGGCTTTAGAGTTGGAGCCACGATCTCCACTCTTCAATTCAAACAAGTCCATGCTTCTTTCCTTCATTGGGGACACAAAATTATCAAAGGAGTATCTAGACCAAGCTATGAAATTGAAACCAGTTCATGAACCACACTGGTTTCACACTTTAGCAAATATTTATTTAGTTGAAGCCAAATATGAAAGAGCCGTTGACGCTTTGTCGAGAAGAATTAGGCGTAATCCCAAGGTTGTAATATCATGGGTTTATTTATCGAGTATATTTGGAATATTAGGAAAAATAAATGAAGCACAAAATGCATTGGATCGTGCCTTAGCATTACATGATAAAATTAACTTGCGGAGTGTTTTGACCAAGCTGCCTTTTAAAGATCCGCGTCATTTTAATACTTTGGTCTCCGGTCTGTCTGCGGCAAATATCGTTATCGAATAATTTCTAATCAAAACATACAAATATATCAAGGGTAGTTAATTTGCACGTTTTCTTCTTCGGCGATCCAGCATTTTTTGTGTTAATTTAGGTGCCCGGCCCGGCGTTGACCAAGGGCATTTGGCTATGCAGGCCGCACACCCTAATGCTTCACCAAATGTGGGAATACATTTATCAAAATCAACAAACCATTTTTTTACACCACGAACCATTTGTTTTTCTTCAAATATTGCACCGGGAGGGCAAACCTTAACGCAAATCTGACAATTTGTGCAGAAATCCTCCGCTCCAATATCTCGTGGTTCATCGGATATTAGAGGCATATCTGTCGTTACAGCAGATAAACGGAATGAAGAGCCAAATTCACCATGTATAAGAGATCCGTGTTTACCAAGCGTACCCATCCCTGATTCTATCGCTGCAGGCATCATATTTAGATTAGATGCAAATGGTCCCGCCCACGCTTTTGCCTCAAAACCTTGTGTCAGAATGAAATTTGTAAGTTCTCTGCAAGCGCGGGCTGCACGATTATACTGGCGAGCGACTTCAACTGCCGATGCTGGGTTTGCAAGACTTGCTGGTATTTTATCGAGTTCATCATGGTCCATGGTAACCCCAATGATAATTATTCTTGGTTCGTTAATTTCATACCCTTCATATACGTAAAGTGGAGACATTTCGGTTATGCGCACGTCATCTGACTCGTTATTTAGCGCAAAACGTTTCATAATTTTAGTCCAATCTTCTGGCGATTTCTGATGATATGCCGTTGATCTATCAATTATTTTTGGCCCTCGAGGAGCTTTTCTGCTATAGTGCTCCGTAATTTCTGGTGATTTTCTCTGAATATTAATGACTTCGGTTGCGAGTTTACCAAATTCATGTTGATCGTGAGGATGCCAGAAGAAAGGTGAAGCCTTTCTAACTTGAGTTTCGTTTAATCCATTAATTTTATTACCTGATACTTTTGGCAGTAAACTAGCAAAATCTTCATGTGTACTCGGCCAATTATCCAGGTTCACTTTTTTTACTCATAGTTACATATTGATTACAAAAACATCTTTTTTCAACAGTAAATTTGAGATGTTCGGAATACCCCTAAGGTTATGAATCTGAGATAATTAAATTAGCATTCTTTATTTTGATTATTTGTAAAAGATAATAATAGGCTATAAAGTTTATATTATTTGTAAATTTATGAGGGCTGTCTGTTAAATGGAAGAAAAACAGGAAAATGTTTTAGGAACGGAGTTGGAGATTTGTGGGATGGATCCTCTTACAGGGTTTTATAGAGATGGTTGCTGTAATACAGGACATGGAGACGTGGGGACTCATACTGTATGCGTAATCGTTACTGATGAGTTTTTAGAGTTTTCACGAAACAAGGGTAACGATTTAAGCACGCCAATTCAGAATTATGGTTTTCCGGGTTTAAAAGCTGGTGATAGTTGGTGCCTATGCGCGCTTCGGTGGGAGGAAGCTCGAGTTGCTGGTTTTGCTCCTAGGGTTAAACTTACCGCAACTAACAAAAAGACACTTGATTTAGTTAAATTTAGTCATTTGAAGGAATATCAAATTGATCTGAACTAAATATTATAACTCATCACAGAAAAATAAAAAAATATATAGGGCAAGGTAATTTTTAATGGCTGAAAATGATAATTATTCGGGCATGGTTGATGGAATAAATGGTTTAATAGATAGACAGATATTTTCGAATGAGAAAATATACTCTATAGAATTAGAGAAAGTTTTTACGAGGTCTTGGCTGTTAGTTGGGCATGAAACACAAATCCCCAGTAATGGTGATTTCATCACATCTAGGATGGGTGCTGAGTCAGTCATTTTATGCAGAGACTCTAATGGGAAAATCCATGTTTTCTTGAATACTTGTACTCATAGGGGTATGAAAGTTTGTTTATATGACGAGGGTAATACCGCGACCTTTACATGTCCATTTCACGCGTGGAGTTTTGCAACAGATGGTAAATTAGTTGGAGTGCCTCACGAGAAAGAGCTTTATTCAAAGTCTTTAAATAAAGAAAAGTGGTCTTTGATTGAGGTTTCACAGATGTTTAATTACAAAGGATCAATTTGGGCAACATGGGATAAGAGCGCGCCAAATTTTATTGAATATTTGGGTGGAGCTAAAGCTCATCTTGATTTCGCACTTGACTCTTTGGATGGGAGTGAGGGGGGAACAGAAGTTTTTGGTGGTGTCCATAAATGGATAAGTCCATGTAACTGGAAAGTTCCTGCTGAAAATTTTTGTGGTGATTCTTATCATAACGTAAGTCATATTTCAGTCGATATGGTCGGAATAGGTCCAAGTGCTGGTTCGGGAGAAAAGGGGCGCCGAGATAATGAACTCGCTGATGCTCAGCACTTATGGATAAGCTTTCCCGGTGGTCACGGAATTCATTCAGCGATGAAACCTGCTAATAATGAATATATCGAGGCTTATAAGGACAATCCAATTGTGGAAGAATATTATAGGCATTGTTATCAAGAGCGAGAATTGAAACTAGGCGAACGTGCCAGGATAGTGCCCTTTGTTGGCACAATTTTCCCAAATACATCATTTCATGGTCGCCAACCACGGGCGCTTTGCTCTTGGCACCCAAATGGACCGCAGTCATCACAAATTTCGCGATTTTTTCTTGTGGATAAGGTCGCTCCAAAAGAAGTAAAAGATTTAGTTAGGCGTTACTATATGCGATATGCTGGTCCAGCTGGAATGACTGAGCAAGATGATATGGAAAACTGGAATCAGGCTACGGCTAGTTGCTCCGGTGCAATAGCGCGCCGTTTTCCTTTCAACTATCAACAGTCTATGGGAGACTATAAAATTAATGATCCTGTGCCAGGCATGGTAAGCACTCAAATGACGGAAGAAAATGCCCGTCAGTTTTATAAGTGTTGGGCTTCTTATATGGAAAGCCAAGATTGGAAGAAAATCATGTCTCATCCCGCCCAAACAGCTTTAGGTAATGATACATGAAAACAGTTATCGTAACTGGCGGAACTTTTGGGATTGGGAAAGCTATTACTTTAGCTTTAGCTGAAAATAAATTCAATGTCGTCGCTTTTGGTCTAAAGTCCAATAAAGGAATGGATGAAGACGGTCATCAAATTGATACACTTAGATCAGAACTAAATTCGCCCAATCTAAAGGTGGATATTATTGAGGCAGATGTAACGAAGTCCTCTGATATCAATGAGGTTGCAAAGTTCACGAAGGAAAAATACGGCAGAATTGATGGTTTGGTTAATAACGCAGCAATTGGCCCTTTGGGTAGTATAGTTGAGACTTCTGAAAAAATGTGGGATGACGTTATCAATGTAAACCTTAAGGGTACATTTCTGTGTTGCAAAGAGGTACTTAACTATATGATTGAGCAAGGAGAGGGCGCAATTGTCAATATTGGCTCTGGTTCGGGATGGGGAAAACCAAATATGTTAGCCTATAGTGCCAGTAAAGGAGGGATTTTTGCTCTAAGTGCAGCAATGGCTTATGATCATATGAGGCACGGTATAAGAGTAAATACTGTTGTGCCCGGTGGCGGAGGATTTGTAACTGGAATGAGCCTTGAGCGCCGTAATGGTAATATTAAGCATATTCTGGATAATGGTATTAATAACGCGGATAATCGATTAACCGAGCCAAGAGATGTTGCCAATGCTGTTCTATTTCTGCTTTCAGATAAAGCTTCGGCAATTTCTGGTACCATAATAGATGTTGGCTGTTTTGCTGGGCAAGGTGGTCCACTCAATAACTTTAAGGCGAGTCAGCATGAATGATCTTGGAGCGAAGAATAAAGTAAGGAGGGATGATTATTATTATCGATTAAAGCAAGAAATTGAGGAATTTCTTTATGATGAAGCTGAATTACTCGATCAAAGGAATTTTAGGGAATGGCTAGATATTCTCAGTGATGATCTTATTTACTTTATGCCCATTCGCCGTAATGTGAAATTTGGAACCCATAATGAAAAGGAAAATACTCGCGAAGGCTATGATATTTCATGGTTTGAGGAAGATAAATGGACACTGAGTAAACGTATTGATCAAATATATACTGGTAAACATTGGGCGGAAGAGCCGCTTTCTCGCGTTTCCAGAATGATCACCAATATTCAGTTGCAAAATGTGAAGCCAACAATGCAAGAACCTTGTGAGGTTGGAATTAAAAGTAGATTTTTAATTTATCAGAATCGTTCAGAAACTGAATGTAACTCTTTTTATGGTAAAAGGTCGGATATATTGCGTTTAGAGTCGGGTGTCTGGAAATTAATTCGCCGGGAAATTATACTTGATCAGAATATTCTAATGGCTAAAAATTTGAGTATATTTTTCTAAGGTGATCTAATTCTGAAAATAAAATAGTCAAAAGACAGAAATTAAAAAATAATTAGTTAAACAGGGAGAATAATAATGTTTCTAAAAACAGAAAAACAGTGGCCTTTGAATGCGTGGTATCATGCCGCTTGGAGCCACGAGATAACTGGTGACAAGCCTCTCGCTCGTAAATTCTTGAACGAGGATGTGGTTTTATTTAGAGACAATGAGGGCAATGCTAGTGCTCTAGAGGATCGGTGTTGCCACCGCGCAACACCTCTAAGGTTAGGTGATGTGGTTCCCGAGGGTCTGCAATGTGGATATCATGGTATGACTTTTAATGGTTCCGGTGAATGCGTTAAAATACCAGGTCAAGAAAAAGTGCCGCCCTATGCCAAAGTAAGAAGCTATCCTATTTTTGAACGACAAGAAATAATCTGGATCTGGATGGGGGATCCCGAACTCGCTGATGAGGAGCAATTGCTCGTTGATTTCCCGTGGAATGATGACCATGAAAATTGGCCTCACATACATGATATGTATGAAATCGAATGCAATTATATGCTGTTAATTGATAATTTAATGGACCTAACTCATATTCCTTATATTCATCGAAATACTATTGGTGGCGGTAATCAGCAAGGCCAGGTTGATGCTAAAATGGATGTTAGTCCCAAAGAAACAGGAGTGCACTATATTCGTTGGATGGAGAGTATAGTTCCCCCACCGACTTATGTGAAAGGTGCTGGTTTTGAGGAGGGCGTATTGGTTGATCGATGGCAAGAGTTTGAATATGTCGTTCCCTCTACTGTGATCCAATGGACTGGAGCATTAGAGGAGGGGCGTAACGCGATGGAGAATAGAGAGCAAAATGGTGGTTTCAACTTAAGACTTTACCATGGCGCAACACCAAAGACTGAGAGTAGTTGCTATTATTTTTGGACGCCCTTAAATGGATATAAACCTCGTGACTCAGAGGCAACCAAGGTTTTACATAAAGAAATTGCGGCAACTTTTAACGAGGACCTTGATTTTCTTGAATCACAACAAGCTTGTATGGCGACAACAATGGATCAATTATTTGTTGATATAAAGCATGATAGCGCGCGTATTCCAGCTCGAAGGGCAATTGAGAATATGATAAAACGTGAGTTGAATGAAAACGTGTAATAGCGAGAATTATCATAAATTATATGGAATAAGACGATAATCTCTCTCCCCAATCATCGCCTCTAATCCATACTAACAAGTTTTCTTTTGTAGGCTTTATATCATCTATATACAGCATAGTTTGCCAAGCGAGACTTAACATGCAGGAAGTTACTGGTGGTCCATGCCAATCACGACAGTTTAGTATGGGTTGTAGTGTAGGCATGCCAGTCCCAAGCATGACAATCGCGTCTATATCTTTTAATTCTAGAGATTTTAAGGCGTCCGAACTGCTATCAGCCCGCAGGCTATAGATTGGGTGAAAATCATTTTCAGAGTTAAACGCACTCGCTACCTCACAAACTTCAAATCCAGCATTGCTCCAATAATTAACGCTAATTTCAGTCAACTTTGCGGGATATGGAGAGACTAAGCCAATTCTTTTTGCATTTAGTGTATTGAAAGAGTCAATAACCGCTCTAGCTGCGGTTACAAAAGGATAATTCTTTTTTTTCTTTATGCGTTCACATAAATTTTTTTCTTCCTTTTGACCAATAAGGTAAGAGGCTCCGGTGCAGCCGAATGCAACAGCTTGTATGGGGGCATTTGCAAATTCGTCTAATGTATTTTCTATTTTATGAGTATAATCTACTAATCTTTCCTCAATAGTTTTTTTACTACTGGTTAACCGAGCATTTAACATTGTTACTCCGGCTGGCCTCAAAATAGAAAACTCCGGCTCGACCGTTGTATTCGCTTGTGGGGTAAGAACCCCGATTAAGCCTCTTTTTGCATACTCTAATTCCGACATTAAAAATACCATCTCTGTGATTTTCTTTTAATCGTAATAGTATTATAATTTGTTATCAATAGTTCTGTGAGGTTGCATTGAAAAATAAAGTTACTATGCCGAATCAATATAAAAGTGATCGCGTTATAATTGTTGGTGCTGGGCCAGTAGGTTTATTTGCAGCTGTTCGCTTGGTAAATTTTGGAATACCTATAACTCTCATTGATAAAATACCCACCGTAAGTAACGACATGAGAGCATCCACAATACATCCACCTTCGTTAGAAATGATGGCACCTTACGGCATTACAAAAAAAATACTTGAAACTGGTATTAAAGTTCCTCAATGGCAGATTAGAAATCACACTACTGGGGACAAAGTGGTTTTTGATCTCAATTATATAGCGGATGAGACAGAATACCCATATCGTGTTCAATTTGAACAAAGTAAAATTTGTGAAATTATAAATGATTTACTTGAGAGGCACCCGCTCTCTGATATTTGTTACGGAACTGAGTTTATTGCATTTAGCCAAGATAAAAATGGTGTCTCTGTTAAGGTAAGTAAAGATAATCAAGAAAACACAATTCATGGACGATTTTTGATCGGGGCCGATGGAGGTAGTAGCGCGGTCAGACAACAATTAGGCGTTGAATTTAAGGGGTCAATTTATCCCGAACGAACTGTTCTTGTAACGACCACGTTCCCTTTTGATCTTCATATTGATGAGTTGTCTAGTGTTAGCTATTGTTGGAGTAAGAATGGTAACTTTAGTTTATTACAATTACCAGATCTATGGCGTGCGAGTTTATATTTTCCCGAAAATATGTCACCTGATGAGGCTTTGGCAGAAGAGCATGTTCAGCAACAGTTGAAGGAAATTTGTCCTATAGATGGCCGATTTGAAATTCTCGATAAACGAGTTTATCGAGTGCATCAGAGAATTGTAAATCAATATAACCATGATAGGGTTATATTAGCAGGAGATGCGGCTCATCTGAATTCACCTTCCGGAGGTATGGGTATGAACGGTGGATTACATGATGCCCATAATTTGACTGAGAAGCTGAATATTATTTGGTCTGAGGGTAATATTGATAATCATAATAAATTATTAGATCTTTACTCGCGTCAAAGAAAGCCCATCGCTGAAGAACAGATTATTAAACAAGCAGATGAGAATCGGAAACGAATGACAGAAAAAAATTATCAAAAGAGGCAAAAATCTCTGGAGGCTCTTCAGGTAATAGAGAAAGACCCGGTAATGTGTAAGGCATTCTTAATGAAGTCCTCAATGTTCGAGGGGCTGCGAAAGGCTGAGGAGATAATTTAATCGCTAAATAATTTCATTACTTTTTTTATTAATAACTAAATTTTTTACTTTTTCTTTTTGAATTTTACCCCCGGAATTTTTTGGTAAGTGGTCTAAACTGATAAACTGACTAGGTATTTTGTAAGGTGCTAGGAACTCTACGCATTGGGCTCTGACCAGTTCTTCATTTATTTCATTATTGCATATTATGGCCGCAACAACAATTTCACCAAAATGATTATCAGGCAGTCCAAACACACAGACTTCTTGTATTCCCCGTATTTGACTTATTACTCGCTCTATTTCCTGAGGATAAATATTAACCCCACCTCTAATTATCATATCTTTGGCGCGTCCTCTTAAATATAAGAATCCGGCGTCATCTATCTCACCAAGATCGCCGGGATAAAACCATTCACCACTATCCTGGAGCGCGTCTCTTTTTTGACCTTTAATACGATTATTACTAGCTACTGCTGGACCTCTATATCTTATAAGACCTGTTTGACCTGTAGGCAGACTATTTTTATTCTCATCGACAATATCTACTTCCACTCGAAAGATTGGCTTTCCAACACTATCTGGGGCTTTACCCATTTCATCGGCAAAAAGAGCGGTGATACCGCCCCCTTCTGTTGAGGCATAGTATTCAATAAGCCCCGAACATATGTTTTGGACTATTTTTTCTCGTTCATGTTTATGGAGAGCAGATCCACTTGATATTAAAGTTGATAAGACTGAAAACTTATTTAGCGATCCTTTGTCGAGATTAAGAAGATCACGTATTTGTGTGGGAACTAAGAAAGTTAAATCAGGAGAATATTTCTCTAGTGTAGTAATAAAGTTTTTTGGTTTCCATGGGGGTGGATCAATGATCACTGTACCTCCCATAAAAAGCAAAGAGAGCACAAATGTTCTCCCACCTCCAAAATAAAGTGGCGTAGCCGCAAGAAAACGCTGGTGCCAGCTGAATTTAAGAGTAATCGCTTGGGCAATAAACCGGCTAATCATATGACTATGGTTTAATGTTGGGCCGTCAGGGGTACCAGTCGTACCCGAAGATAGAGATATAAGAAAAGGATGAGAGGGATTAAAATTTGGTTTGAAGCTGAGTTTAAATTTTTCAAGCTCACTTAAAGGAATCTTTTCAAAAAATTTTATTACGTTATATTCATTATTGATGTTACTTTTTTCTTTTGTTGTTTCAGAAATAATAATATTGGGTTTAAACTCTTTTCCTACCACTTCAACTTCTTTATTTGACCACCTCCAATCTATTGGCAAGTGAATGGCCCCCAGCCTAGCTAGCGCTAATTGTAAAACGACGTGTTCGATAGAATCTGAAAGTGCTAAACCTACGATTGATTTTTGTTTTATACCGAATTTGTTTAACAGGAAGACTGTCTTAATTATTTTTTCTTCCAGGTCACCATAGGTTATACATCGCCCTGATCGTGCATCGATTAGAGCGGGATGATTAGCTCTGCTGACAGAATGTGATATAATTGGCTCGGAAATATTGCTTATTGTCATTAAAGTCTCCGGTAAAATAAGCTGTGCCTAAAAACTTATCTGTAAATTCATGTTATTTATTTGCTGGTTTTTATTAGACTGCTTTTATTTGGGTTGAATTTTCTCAGGAGCTTATTTGCGCTTTTTTGACCAATGACGGGGGCAGTAAGATCTAAGAATCGTCCTGCCATATCTGTCTCTTGAAGGGGCTTTATGGTGCCTCCAGCAGGTGTATAACTTTTTCGAATATTCTTGCCGCCATAGTTTAAAGCGCACTCTCCAATAAAGGTATTTCTATTTTTTAGGGTAATTTCAACCATTGCTCCTAATTTGTCCGGATAGAGATCAGTGTATTTCTCGCTCGCCCCGACAAAGATCTTATCATAAAGACTAAGAAAAGACGAGTTACGTCTCTTTTTGAGTGTCTGAACGCTAGGTTTGCCCTCTAGAATAACACTAGCAAGTCCCCAGGGAATACTCATTAATTTATCGTAAAGTTCATGGTTTTTTTTTGGTTGGTTTGCGAATGCTAAGGCTAATGGATACGTGTAGCATTTGATGGATAGAATATCTTGGGGCTTCGCACGAGATTTACGATGAGCTGCAATGAGTGCTTCGACTGCGGGTTGGATATGACGGCAACCCGGAAAAGGTTTGAAATAAACTTGATCGATTGTTTTAAACTTCCAATTATTGGTATTAAAATATTGTTGATTATTTTTCGGTTTAAGTTCTGCTTTCACTGATTTGTTGCCACTGCCTAAAAAATCTAAAAGTCCCGGATGATTTGGGCGTCCTTCGAGTACTGTAGGCCCGCCAGAAAAACCTTTGAACGCTAATTGTGCAGCTTCGATTCCAGTTCGAGCCGCTATTCCACTATGAAGTGGAACGGCGGATCCTCTAACTTTTAAGGCTTCAAAGGTCGCTATTGGAGCAAAAAAAGCGGCTATCGAAACAGCTTCCGCAAGTTTTTCAACATTCAAGCCAAAACAAAGACCAGCGGTTATGGCAGCTCCGATCGATCCCATGGTGCTCGTTGGAGCACTACCCAAAAAACTTTGCTGTGGATGAGTAAATGCTGCCAGTCGATTACAAATCTCATATCCTATGCCAAGTGCATTAATTGACTTTACTGATGTTAATCCCCGTCCTCCCGTAGCAGCAATTAGTGATGGAATTAAAACACTAGATGGGTGGTTCCCTCCATTGCCATACCCGTCATGCAATTGCAGTAATGAACCTAATGAGCCGGCGGCTATTGCCGCTCCTTGACGTGAAAAAGAATATTGTTCTAATCCTGGAATTTTAACTGAACCTGTGGTGCTCAGAACAAATGCAGTATTGGCTTCTTTAAGATCACTAGCTGCAACTGTGCAAGCGATGTAATCTGCTAAACACCAGAGCAGGCGCAACTTACGTGCTCTGGGAATCTTTTTTATATTTGCGGCCTTTGCATAGCGTGCCAAAACTTTTGCTAGAGGTATTGTTTCTTCAGACATTATACAAAAATTTCTTTTGCGATAATATTTCGCTGGATCTCATTAGCTCCCTCACCAAATGTATAAAGTCTGCCATCTCTCCAAATTCTCTGCATCTCTGAATCAGAATCATAACCTGCACTCGCTAATATTTGCATTCCCGCGTCTGTCACAAAATTAAGTGTTTCTGTTGCAATAACTTTTGCCTCTGCTGCGTATCGCAAACACTCTTTATTTTCTTTAATCATCCAAGCTAAATACCATGCCATTAACCTAGACTGATCAACCCGAAGTTGCATATCGACGAGACGATGCCTAATAATCTGGTTCTCTGATAGTGGTTTGCCAAATTGATATCTCTGTTTGGTATGATCTAGAGCTATGTTAACTGCCCGCTGGGCCAAACCGGTAACTGATGCAGCCATTGATGCCCGAGCAAAATGAAGAATTGTCATAAGATGCGTAAATCCGGAATTTTCATTGCCGAGCAAGTATTCACTTGATAGTTCAACATCATTAAAAGTTAACTCATAAGATGGCATCCAGTTAGTGCCTACTTTTTGTGTTTTAGTCATAATAAGACCAGGAGTATCAGGTTTCACGAGAAATAATGAAATTCCCTTATGGCCTTTAGAATTTGGATCTGTGCGACAGGCTACAATTATATACTTTGACTCCGCTGCATCAGAAACCCAAACTTTGTGCCCCTTTATACACCATGTATTACTGGATATTTTATTCGCTTTAGTTACAATAGCTCCAGCATCCGAACCTGCTCCCGGTTCAGAAAGGGCTAATGAAAATAGCATTTTCCCCGCAATAATTTTTGGGATTAACTGATTTTTCTGATCATTATTGCCAAATTCTAAAATTGCCATACCGCCGAAACCTAATGTTCGATTTAATAACGAAGCGGCCATATATGCTTTTTCACCCATATGCTCTTGGATCAAGCCAATTGTATCCCAATTAGTATTTGAGCCTTTATACTCCTCAGGGAAGGGCATCCCAAATAACCCTAACTCCGCCAATTTAGGCATTAGGTGGTAAGGAGCTGTCTCCTTTTTATCATATTGAATTTGATCCAATGGGGATAAATTCTGGGCTAAGAACTTATCAACGCTGTTAATTATTGCAGATTGTTCTTCCGAAACCGTAAAGTCCATCTGTCTTTCGTTACTCCCACCATTTTAGCAAGCACGTATTCTTTAAAATTAAAATTGTATATTGTTACTATATTAATCTAGATTATCAGAAAAACCAACAAAAAGGGAACTCCGACGTGATTAACAAAAACGATAAGATAAAAATCATAGATGCTGTTGTTAACCTTCAAACGCCAGAGGCCCTGGAATTTAGGCCTTCTGATCGAAGGTCTTTCTATGTAGATAAAATGAATGTTGATTCGACCATTTTTGAAGGAATTAATATAGATGATTTGTTGGGCTTAATGGATGAATCGGGAGTCGAGCAGGCTTTTTTGATTGCTACCAAGATTGGCCAGATTGGGTTGCCGGGGAGTTATCATTTACCCTATGATCTTATAAGCAAGGAGATAAAGAAAAATCCATCACGTTTCTATGGTTTAGCGGGTATTGATCCAACCGAGGGAATGCCTGGTGTCCGAGAATTAGAGAGTGCTGTAAAAGATATGGATTTTATTGGCGCACATGCGTATCCACATTGGTTTGAGTTGGAGCCGGATCATAGGAAGTTCTATCCTTTTTATGCTAAGTGTGTTGAACTCGATATACCTATTCAGATACAGGTTGGTCAGAGTTTAATTTATACATCTGCTGCGCCGAAACGAAGCACGGGTCGGCCAATATCTCTTGATACAGTAGCATGTGATTTCCCCGATCTAAAAATAATTGGAATTCATATTGGTATACCATGGCACGATGAAATGATTGCTATGGCATGGAAGCATCCAAATGTATTTATTGGATGTGATGCACATGCGCCAAAGTATTGGCCCGCCTCGTTTATAAAATATTTAAACTCTTACGGTCAGGATAAGGTTGTTTTCGGCACAGATTTTCCAGTAATAGAATTCGCTAGGGCAAAAAATGAAATTCTAAATTTAGGGTTGAGGGATAGTGTTTTAGAAAAATTATTTTATAAAAATGTCGAGCGAATCTATAATTTAGATCAGAATTCCGCAAAATAATTGCTAGACATGGTAATATCTTTTATAATATTCACTAGCGTGATAAACTATGAATTATTACTAATTTAAATATATAGATATTAAAGTTTGGGAGTTTTTTAAATGAAAATTTTGAGTAGGCTTGCTATCTCTTTTCTTATGGTGGGTTTTTTAGTTCCAGCACTTGGACCTATAACAGTAACCGCAGGAGAAATTAAGGTTGGATCGTTCGTATCAGCGAAGGGGTTTGGTAGTCGATTTGTAATCATGCCATGGATGGATCGGGCTCGAAAAGATTTAGCCAAGATTGGTTCAAAAACTACGATTAAAGCGTATTGGGGCGGATCACTTGGAAAAAGTCCTTTTCAGCAGTATGATCTTGTAAAAGGCGGTGTTGCTGACGTTGCGTGGGTTATGGCTGGGTATACCCCGGGGCAATTTCCAGAGCTGGAAATTGTGGAAATTCCTTTCCTATTCAGGACTGCCAATGAGGCTGCTGTGGTGACCTGGAAGCTTTATGAAAAAGGGTTGCTCTCTGGATTTCAAGATACGCATCTGGTTGGAATGTTTGCTGGTGCTCCAGCTGGTATTTTTTCGCGCGATCCTATCAGCAAACTTGAGGATTTAAAAAATCGTAAAGTCCGTATAGTTGGCGCTACTCAGGGTGATTGGTTAAGAACTCTTGGTGCTGTACCTGAACGAGCAAGTTCTAGAAAGATGAATGAAAAACTTAATAGAGGTACTTTCTCTGCGGTGTTGCAAGGATGGTCAGGAATGAAAACATTCAAATCCTTTGGTTTGGTAAATCATACAGTGGATGTGCCAGTTGGTACTCTTGGCTTTATGCTTTTAATGAACAAAAACACTTGGAATGGTTTGTCCGCTGGTGAAAAAAAAGCGGTCCAAGAGAATGGTGGTATCCAGATCGCACGTGACTCAGGAAAAGCTTACGCGAAAGCTGCTAAAGATATCCGAGTTATGATCAAAAAACAGGGTAAGCATAAGATGGTTACTTTTTCTCAGGCACAATTGAATGTCTACGAGAAAGCAGCTAAGCCCATCCACGAAAAGTGGGCTAGTAAAAATGCGGCAAATAGAAAAGCTTATGATGCTGCTATGGCTATTTTAAAAGAAATGCGGGCTGGCGGATAGAATAAGAAATATCGCACTCGTTATGTTATCAATTAATTACGAACATCTGCAGAGGAGATTAGAAACTTTATCAAAAGTTTTAGCCTCTGTAGGGTTTGTATTTTTAGTGTTTATTTCATTTCTGACAATGTTTGATGCAGTCATGAGGTGGGCTATTCTCCCAAGTATTCCAGGTTTTTTGGATTGGGGTAGAATTATGTTCCCCATCATTATATGTGCAGTGTTTCCAGCCGTTCTAATAAATCGCCGAAATGTGAGCATTAAATTTTTAGGCTCTGGTCTGGGCGCAAAGCCAAATGCGTGGTTGGAGTGTTTTGCAGCGATATTAACGTTTGCGTTCTTCGTTCTTTTAGCTTGGCAATTTATTTTAACCGGTATCGACGTAACAATAAATAATAGAGTTACTGGTACTGTAAAAATTTTGGTAGCGCCTTGGTGGTGGATAGCTACAACGTTCATTATATTTTGTGTGCCAGTTCAATTGTGGATGGTAATAAAAAGTTTTACGGCTTTAAAAACTGGTGAGGAAAGAAAATATGACTAATGGTATTTGGTTATATTCAAAATCCGAAAATGTTTTATTTAAACAAGGGAGCTTTTTATGTCAGGCGTAGTTGTTGGCTCTCTTGGTTTGGCTATGTTGTTTATTTTAATAATCTTACATACACCAATCGGCGTTGCGATGGCCTTAACGGGTGTCACGATGGTTGGTTATTTAATTGGATTTGGACCCGCTCTGTCCCTTTTTGGAGCTGAAGGAAAAGAGGTCGTATCGAGTGAAGGACTTGCTATTGTAGCTAGTTTTATATTAATGGGCGCTTTTGCTAATCTGAGTGGATTAGCGCAAGATCTCTATAGACTAGCTTACGCATTCCTCGGTCATCTAAGGGGAGGTTTAGCACTTGCAACGGTCGGAGCATGCGCCGGATTTGGTTCTGTGAGTGGATCTTCAGTAGCTACAACGGCCACCATGACCCAGATAGCTCTGCCAGAAATGGTAACACGGGGGTATTCGACAACTTTATCTACGGGTAGTATTGCTGCTGGCGGAACTCTCGGAATGCTAATACCCCCATCAATTGTGATGATTATCTATGGAATTTTAACCGAAGAATTTATCATTGCTCTATTTGCTGCGGCAATTATCCCAGGCATTATTTCTGTTTTGGTTTATTTTATTGCGATTAGTATAATTGTTCGTGTTAACCCATCAGCCGGCCCGGCTGGTCCTAAGATCTCAAGAACAGAAAGGCTCAAGATTATTAAAGAGTCTTGGGGGGTAATATTCCTTGCCGCCGTTGTTTCGGGTGGATTATACACTGGGGTGTTTAGTCCGGGTGAATCAGCATCAGTTGGTGTCTCTGTTGCCTTTTGTTTTGCTATTTGGAGAAAGAAACTTAACTGGAAATCATTTTTTGATACCTTGATTGATGCTGCTGGAACGACAGGTTTAATTTACGTAATAATCATTGGCGCGCATATATTTTCATATTTTATGACACTTTCTGGTTTACCAGAATTAATTGTGGAGACAATTCAAGCCTCTGGGTTATCAAAATATGCAATACTCATTTTACTTTATGTTATGTTCATCATTTTAGGCAGTATCTTCGATACGGTGGCCGCAATGGTAATCACATTACCTTTTGTTTACCCTCTTATAGTTGGTCTGGGTTTTGATCCAATATGGTGGGGCGTTATAATGGTTATTGTTATGGAAGTTGGAATGATTACGCCACCCATAGGAATGAATGTTTTTGTAATGCATGGAATGGCAAAGGACGTACCGCTAACTGCAATTTTCAAAGGTATAATGCCTTTTGTACTAGCTGATTTTGTTCGTTTAGGCTTGATTACGGCTTTTCCAGTATTGGCACTTTGGTTACCTCAGTATTGGGGAATGCTCTGATTATAGAATTTATAGGAAATTATTTTTGATGGGCCTTACGATTGCAGAAAAAATAATAGCCAAAGCTGCGGGGCGTGCGGAAGTTCGGCCGGGAGAAATAGTTACATGCCAAGTAGACTTGGCGATGATACACGATAGCGGGGGACCTCGCCGTGTTAAACCATTTATGGACAAATTGGGAGTTAATGTCTGGGACCCAACAAAAGTTGTTTTGGTTTCTGATCATTTTAGTCCATGCACGGATGCTGAAAGTGCTGAAATTCTTCAATTAACACGTCAATGGGCTAAAGATCAAAACATATTAAATTTCTACGATCAGCAAGGTATTTGCCACATTGTAACGCCCGAACGTGGTCATTTGTATCCGGGTATGTTTGCTGTTGGCGGAGACAGTCATTCTCCAACTGGAGGCGCTTTTGGTTGTTATATGTTTGGTATAGGTGCGACTGATATGTTGGGTGTGCTCGTGACTGGAGAAACATGGATAAAGGTTCCCGAGACAATTAAAATTAATTGGTCTGGTATTTTTACGGAAGGGATTGCAGCAAAGGATATGGCGTTGAAAATGTGTTCAGTTTTAGGAATGGACGGCGCTGATTATCAATCAATATTATACACGGGTAGTACTATTCAAAGTTTAGATATGTATGAAAGAATGACCCTTTGTAATATGGCTGCTGAACTTGGGGCGCAGGCAGGTTTAATTGAGCCCGATATCATAACAGAAGAATTTGTTTTAAAAGCTGGCGGAAAATTAGATTATTCGCAAAAATTTAAGTGTGACCCAGGTGCAAATTATTTTAAAGTTCATAGTTTTGATGCGAGTACTCTTGACCCTCAAGTTGCGGTTCCGCATAGCCCAGCAAATTCTGCATCTGTTGTTGAAGTAGATAAAGCAGAAATCGATCAATTTTATGTTGGAGCTTGCACAGGCGCTAAACTAAATGATTTAAAAATGGTAGCTTCAATTTTAAAGGGGAAAAAAGTCGCAACGGGCAAGCGGCTAACCGTTGCTCCGGCTTCATCGCAAATATTAAAAGATGCCACAAAAGACGGTATTACTGAGATTATTCTTGATGCAGGAGCAAATTTATTACCACCAGGTTGTGGAGCGTGCGCAGGTTATGGTGTAGGGGTTTTAGCAAAGGAAGAAGTATGCCTAGCTACAACCGCTCGAAATTTCCAAGGGCGTATGGGTGCTAATTCTTCCAAAGTTTATTTAGCATCTCCTTATACAGTTGCGGCTAGTGCTATCACAGGCTATATCCAAGATCCACGAGAATTCCTAAACTGATGATTGGCCGTATCTGGAAACTTGGAGATGATATTAATACTGATGCTTTGGCGCCAGGTGGCTACATAAAGCTGCCTATTGAACAATTAGCTACTCATTGTTTAGGAACAGTAAATCCCGATTTTTCTAAACGTATTAAAAAAGGTGATATCGTTGTTGCGGGAAAAAATTTTGGTATTGGTTCAAGTCGAGAGCAAGCAGCACACGTTCTAAAAATACTTGGAGTAGCCTCAGTTATAGCGACCTCATTTGGTGGAATATTTTATAGAAATGCTTTTAATCTGGGGTTGCCGGTGGTGACTTGTCAAAACGTTGATGACTTAAAGTCAAATGATAAAATAAGCTTGGATTTAAGATCAGGTAAAATAAAAAATATGACAAGAAATATTGAGTTAACTGCTGAACCAGTTCCTGATAATTTAATGAAGCTGATTGAGGCCGGGGGGTTAGTATCTTCTCTAAAAGCTAAATTAGGTATTTTTTAAGGGGAAAATTGATGACTGCTCAGAAAACTTTACGGGAACGGATTTTTAGAGACAATATTCTGCTTGCACCGGGAATCTTTGATGCATTTGGGGCAATGATGGCAGAAAGAGCGGGTTTTGAAGCCCTCTATTTATCTGGAGCATCAATTGCCTATACCAAATTGGGTCGGCCAGACATTGGACTTATTACAGCAGAAGAACTAGCAAATGTGGTTGGTACAATTAGAGAGCGTACCGGACTTCCCCTTATTGTTGATGCAGATACGGGTTTCGGAAATGCTCTAAATGTTCAGCGTACGGTTAAAATTCTTGAGCGTAATGGTGCGTCCGCAATTCAGATTGAGGATCAATCTTTACCTAAAAGATGTGGACATTTAAAAGGCAAGACGCTCATCAGTCCGGAAGAGATGAATGGCAAAATTAGAGCTGCTCTAGATGCACGCCGCGATGATAATACAATTATAATTGCGCGGACAGATGCGATAGCGGTTGAGGGATATGAATCAGCTCTTGATCGTGCACACGGATATATTGAAGCGGGAGCGGACGTTTTATTTGTGGAAGCATTTGAGAGTAATGAACAAATAAACCACGCAATTTCTACTTTGGATAAAAAAATCCCTCAATTGGTAAATATGGTTGAAGGAGGGCAAACACCATTAATGCCTGCAGATAAATTGGAGAGACTCGGTTTTTCAATTGTTATATTCCCGGGAGCCTTAGTGAGGGTTATTGCTCATGCTGCGGATCAATACTTTAGATTTTTAAAAAGTAATGGGTCGACGATTGATTATCAAAATAATATGTTTGATTTTAATGAGTTAAATGTACTTCTTGGTACAGATAATATGTTGGAATTGGGAAAAAAATATGAGGGTGGTGGTGAAATTTAAAATATGGAATTAGATCCTGTTCTCTTAGCTGTTTTAAAAGGTAGACTAGAACAAATCGCAGATGAGATGGATGCGACACTTTTCCGTAGTGCATTTAATCCGATAATTGCTGAAGCTCATGATGCCAGTCACGGTCTTTATCATGCTGAAACTGGTGAGACATTAGTGCAGGGTAAATCGGGTTTGCCGGTGTTTGTTGGTGCAATGTCTTTTGCCGTAAAACTAGTGATTGATAAAGTTAGGAAGGAGAAGCTTATTCTGAGGCCTGGGGATGTTTTTATATTTAATGACCCCTATGAGGGAGGGACACATCTCTCAGATTTTAAACTTGTTAGACCATTTTTTTTTAATGGTAAAATATTTTGTTTTTTGGCATCAGTTGGGCACTGGCACGATGTAGGAGGAAATGTACCCGGTAATTATAACCCTGTGGCAACAGAATGTTATCAGGAGGGCATGCTTATCCCTCCAGTTCTCTTATATACAGAAGGTGTTCTCAATAGTGATATTATATCGATACTCCAATCTAATTCTCGTTTACCTGGCAGTCTTTATGGAGACTTGAATGGACAAGTTAGCGCTCTCGAATTGGGCGATTTAAGGCTTAATGATTTACTCTCAGAGTATGGCGAAAACATAGTGACATCCGCTTTGGTTGAGTTGAATCATAGTGCTGCGAAACTTATGGCGAGTTATATCAGCGAACTTCGCGATGGGACCTACTCTGCCGAAGATTGGTTAGATAATGATGGCATTGTTGATGAACCTCTTAAAATTGCTCTTGACCTCATTATCAAAGGCGATCAGATGACATTGGATTTCTCGCGAACTTCTGTTGCATGTTATGGACCTGTAAACATATCTTATTCAACATGTATAGCCTCGTGCTATGTTGCATTGAAGCATATATTTCGCGAAGTTCCAGCAAATGCTGGAGTGTTAAAACCTATCAATTTTGTGATTCCAAGCGATAGCCTCTTAAGTGTTGTTCGGCCAAAGCCGGTAGGCGGGTATACGGAGACCATTCTGCGCGTTATTGATGTCATGTTTCAATGTATTTCTAGGGTTGCTCCAGAAATCAGTAATGGCTGCGCTTATGGAACAATAAATGCCTTGTCAATGTCAGGTTATCGTAAAAATGGTTCTCGCTGGGTAATGTTTTCTTTTTTTGGGGGAGGTCACGGCGGTCACCCGGAGGGTGATGGTTTGAACCATGGTAATGCTCCAATTTCAACAGCTACAATTCCTCCACTTGAAATTCTGGAAGCTGCCTACCCAATTCTTTTTACTGAATGGGCCCTGAGACCCGATAGTGGTGGATCGGGAAAAAATCGCGGTGGTTGTGGTGCTATCTATGAGATTGAGCTGCTTGAGGAAAATGCAGATGCTTTTTTGTTTGGAGAGCGAGGTAAATTTGGCCCTCCAGGAATTAATGGTGGGGAAACTGGGGCATTAAATAAATTTACTTATCTATCAGATTCGAATGATAAGAAGTCACCGCCGATGGTGTCAAAGATGGTTGATTTACATCTCAATAAAGGACAGAGAATTCGTTTAGAAACTCCTGGAGGAGGTGGATACGGGGAGGCGTTTGAACGAGACCCAAATCTAGTTGCCGACGATGCTCGCCTAGGTTATGTAACGGCCGATTCAGCATTAAGAGATTACAACTGTGTTGTATCAGAAGATGGAGTACTCAATGTGAAAAAAACCAATCTATTAAGAAGGAAGTGTTGATATGATTGGTGATAATGAGGAGCGTCGAACGGTTGTCGGTGTTGACGTGGGCGGAACGTTTACTGATGTTTTTTTTCTGAATGAGGCAGATGGTTCATGTAATGTTGCTAAGGTGCCTTCCACACATGATGATCAATCTCTAGGGATTCAGGAGGGTATTGCAAAACAGCAGAAAAAACTCTCAAGTGTTTCTTTAATCATTCACGGTACTACAGTTGGTACCAATGCTCTTTTGGAGCGAAAAGGTGCGAAGACAGGTATTATTACAACTAAAGGTTTTCGAGATGTGTTAGAGATGAGGCGTCGTGACCGTCCAGAAACGTGGGGTCTGTGGGGAACTTTTAAACCGATTGTCTCGCGTGATTTAAGAGTTGAGGTTGACGAACGTATTCTAGCCGATGGCACAATTCATAAAGCTCTAGATCCACTTGATTTAAAAACTGCCGCAAAAAAACTTATAGATTTGGGGGCTGAGGCGGTTTGTATATTCTTTATGAATAGTTATGCAAATGATTTAAATGAAAAGATTGCTTATGAAGTATTGAAGGAAATCTGGCCTAATGATCATATCACTTGCTCATCTCAAATTCTCCCTGAAATTCGTGAATTTGAACGCTGTTCTACATCCACGTTAAATGCTTATTTGCAGCCTCCAATTGGTAACTATCTTGAAAGGTTAGATGCAGGACTTCGAAAAGGCGGATTTGGAGGGGAAATACTAATTGTACAATCAAATGGCGGGGTAATGTCTGTTAATATGGCCCGATCATTTCCAGTTAGAACAGCGTTGTCTGGCCCCGCAGCTGGCGTTATTGCCGGCGCCTATATAGGGGTAAGCGCTGGTTTTCCTAATCTGATAACATGTGATATGGGGGGTACAAGTTTTGACGTATCCGTTGTTGCAAACGGAGAGAGTGCGCTGGCGGCCCAAACATCGGTTGATTTTGGAATGGTTGTTAGGACACCAATGGTTGAAATCACTACGATTGGCGCTGGCGGGGGTTCAATTGCCTCAGTTGATCGTGGTGGTTTGCTGCAAATTGGTCCAGAGAGTGCCGGATCATATCCCGGTCCAGTTTGTTACGGTCAAGGTAATGATCGTCCAACGGTAACAGATGCAAATGTTATTTTGGGCCGGATTAATGCTGACAAGCCAATTGGAGGCAAATTAGCTTGCTTGGACGTCAAAGCAGCTAAAATTTCAATAGAAAAACATATCGCTGATCCTCTAAATATTGAGGTAATGGCGGCAGCTGAAGCTATTATTAGAGTAGCAAATTCGAAGATGGCTGGAGCTATTCGATTAGTATCTGTAGAACGTGGACACGATCCTCAAAAATTTGTTGCTATGCCGTTTGGTGGTGGCGGTGCGCTGCACGCAGGTGCCCTTATTAAAGATGTTGGTCTCTCAAAAGCTTTAGTTCCACGTTATCCCGGTGTGACAAGTGCCTTGGGATGCGTTATTGCCGATATGCGATTTGATAAAGTGCATACGATTAATAGCATTCTCGAAGATCTAAATATCAACGAATTGATATCGGAAATAAAAGCGACGGCAAATGAAGGTTTAAAAAGTTTATCTGAAGCGGATATTAAGTTTGACGGAATAGAAACTGCAATTGAGTTAGATATGCTTTATTTAGGGCAAACACATACAGTTGCGGTTAAACTACCAATTAGATTGGAAACAATGGAGAGTAGTTTGAATCTGAATATGATTCAAAGTGCATTTGAAAATACATATAAGCAAACTTTTGGCCGTTTATTGGTTGATATTGGGATGAGAGTTTTAAATCTTAGAGTGATAGTTGTTGGCCATCGGCCAAAATTTGATCTTTCTATATTAGGCCCCTCAGCTAATAATTCAATTAAAGATAGTAAAACTGGGTCCCGCGAGGTTTGGTTTGACGGGACTTGGTGGCAAACGGACATATACGATCGCTTAAGTCTTCCTGAAGGCCAATGCGTGCCAGGTCCAGCGCTTCTTGAGCAGCCTGATACAACCATTTTTTTAGATCCAGACCTTGAAGGCCGAGCCGACAAGTTTGGAAATTTAATTATTTCTCGGAAAAATTTAATATGATAAATACGACCGCACTTATAATAATTGATATGCAGAATGATTTTATACATCCGAGTGGAGCTTATGCCCGTGGTGGAGCGACTTCAGAATATATTGCGTCTTTGCCAGCTTTATTAAAACCAGTTGCCAATACAATTCGAGAGACAGGCGGTTGGATAGTTTCTACGCATTTCACATTAGTATCAGGTAAAAATCGTGAGCCCTTTATTTCTGAACATCTTCAAGAACTCCGACCTTTTCTGTCTAAGGGTGATTTTTTATCTGGAAGTTTTGGTCATGATTTAATTGATGAACTTGCTCCATCTGATCTATTTGTCGAAAAGGTCGCATATTCAGCATTTTATATGAGCCGTTTGGATTGGCTCTTAAAGCAGGCTGGAATTACGAACTTAATATTTGGGGGTATAGTAACAAATGGCGGCGTTGCATCGACTGTTCGCGATGCACATGTTCACGGCTATCAAAATATTGTATTATCCGATGGTTGTGCAGCTTTTGATCAAAGCGTTCATGAAGTTGCTATTAAAGACCTAAAAACTGTCGCTAAAATAAAAACATGTTCGGAATTGATTGAGTCGTTGAAGGGTTAAACAAATGAGTGAAGTTATACGTGAAAACGTAGCAAAATGGTTTCGCAATCAATCAAAAATTCGTATTGGGCGAGAGTATATCAATGAGACTTTTGTTGCCAGAACAACTGCACTTGTCGTTGTAGACATGCAGAACTATTTTATGAAAACAGGCTTTTTAGCCGCGTGCCCTTCCGCGATAAAAATTGTCCCAGAAATTAATAATTTGGCAAATAGCCTGCGTGCAAAAGATGGTAAGGTTGTGTGGATACAAACTACTGCCGCTCCGGATGCTACTGAGGGGTGGAGTGTATACAAAAAATTTTATTCCAAGGAAAATTGGGAACGTAGAAATATTGAGCTATCCGAGAGCCATGAAGGTTATCAAATTTGGCCAGAACTTATACTTAAAGAAGAAGATATATACGTAAAGAAAACCCGTTTTAGTGCTTTTATTGAGGGGTCCTCGGATATCAATAAACAACTAAGATTGCATGATATTGATAGTGTGTTGATTGCTGGGGTTGCGACAAATGTGTGTTGCGAGGCAACGGCTCGTGATGCGATGATGTTAAATTATAATACGACTATGGTTTCAGATGCTCTTGCGGCGATGACACTCGAGGCCCATGAAAATTCATTACGAGCTATTTATGGGTTATTTACGGATGTTCAAACTGTCAAAGAGATAGTCGAGAAGCTAGTTTAATTAAATAAATAAAATAATCTTTTCTATATTTTATACTTCATATGCTTTATGATATTATCTATTGTTACTGCTGTAACGCTAAACTACTGAAGAATGGTAAACATAATCAAGGCAATTCTTCAAAATAATTTTAAATGGGAGTAAAATGAGATGAAATTTTTAAAAATATCGATGTTCGCATATTTTTTTATGATTTGCGGGATGTCTGTAATGTTGTCAAGTATTCCAAAGAATGTAAATGCGGAGACTAAACTTACTTTGGTTTATCCATTTCCAGATTTTTTACAATATACAAAAAATTGTAAGGCTCTTGTAGCAGCTATAAACAAACGAGGTAAGGGTCTTATAAAAATTGAAATATTACCCTTTAATTCAATTAAAATGTTTCAACAGGCTCCGGCGGTGAGTAAAGGTCGCGTTGATTTAAACTGTATACCTGCTGCTTTTTATGCGAGAGCGGTTCCCGAGTTGGAAGCGGTTTCGACCGCTAGTTCTTCAATAGAACAGGCGAGAAACTCTGGTGGCATTGATATGTTAGATAAGCTTCAGCAAAAATATTTTAAGGTTAAGTATTTAGGTTGGACCGGAGATGGAAATAAGTTTAGATTTTATATGCGAAATACCCCAAAGTTTGCTTCTAATGGACTAGTTGATTTTAAAGGTCTTAAACTCAGAGGCAACCCAATTTACGGAGCATTTATCGAGGCTATGGGTGGAACCCAGCATAGTTTACCTGCGACTGCTACATATGGAGCATTGGAAAAAGGTGTAGTTGATGCTGCGGCTTGGGCGACTATTGGATTGAGAGGTCTAAAATGGGATAAGATGCTTCGTCACGCTGTTGAGCCTGATTTTTATGCCACAGATCTTGGTTGGATTATGAACCTAAAAAAATGGAATGGTCTCAGTAAAGAAGCACAAAATATTCTCCAGTCTACAGTAAAGGAATTTGAACTTTCAAACAGAGATTTGCTTGCAAAAATGCACAAAGAAGAGAAAGCGGCTCTCCTTAAAGGTGGAATGAAGTTTCATCAGGTTCCTAACCCTAATAAGTATCTAAAACTCGCAGTAGATTCTGCTTACCAAAGAATGATTACGCGATTAAAGAAAGCTAAAAGAAGTACAGATCATGTAGCTAAACTTCGGGCAGCATGGCAGCAATAGAAAATCTTCAGTGCTTATAAGTTGATGTTTATTTGAGTTCTTTGGATGATCAAAAAAATTGATTTAATCTGGGGTAAATTATTAGGGGGATTGATGGGCATTGCTGCTGTCTATATCGCCCTAATAATGCTCGCCATTGTTTATTCAAGCGGATTTAGATATTTGGGATTGTATTATACTCCTACAACAATCCCGTTTATTGAATATGGTTTTATCTATATTCTCTTTCTAGGATCACCATATCTGATTAGAAATAGGGGTCACGTCTACATAGAGATGTTAACTGCGGCACTGGGTGAACCACAAAGACGTATTGTTTCTCGCTTAATCTGTTTATTGGCGGGATGCTTATGCCTTATTTGGTTTTGGTATTCTGGTTTACTCTGTCTTGATAGGTTTAGTGATATTATGGCATACGATGAACTTCGCGCTCAATGGGATATCCCTCTTTGGGTAAGCACAATACCCTTCCCGATTGGCTTTTTATTAATGGCGATTGAATTTATTCGCTTTATATTTACATCTGAACCCATGCATACTGGTTTGGCTGGTATTGCGAGCGATAGAATAGAACTGGAAGAAACAAAACGCGATCTCGAGAGATTAAGTTAAATGGAGTGGTATTGGATTTTAAGCGTTTTGCTGGGCTCAATACTGTTTTTGATGTTTGTTGGCGTTCCTATAGGTATCGCTTTTATTTTAGTGAATTCTATAGCAGCATTTTTTTTATATGGGCGGTTTGGTACTTTTGATGCCAATGTTTCGGCGAGTATTGAACAACTCACTGATAATACATTCTCAAATTTAGCAATATTTGCGATTGTTCCAATCCCAATGTTTTTATTAATGGGGGAGCTCTTTTTTCATTCAGGATTAGCAAAACGGATGTTTGATGCCATTGAAAACCTTATGGGTAGCACGCCAGCCAGGCTTTCTTATGTTACAGTCGCTGGTGGAACCGCTTTTGCTACATTGTCTGGTTCATCAATGGGATCAACCGCGTTGCTTGGAACTTTGATGGTTCCTGAAATGCAACAGCGTGGGTATGATAAAAGTATGTCCATAGGCCCTATATTGGGGACAGGTGGACTGGCAATGTTAATTCCACCATCTGCTCTTGCTGTTCTCCTTGGTACACTGGCTGAATTGGATATTGGTAAGTTACTTATAGCAGGGGTTATTCCGGGACTAATATTGGCGGTAATGTACGCCAGCCTAATTTATATTAGGGTTAGTATAAATCCATCTTTGGCGCCTACCTATCCGGTGGAAAGAATATCTTGGTCTATAAAATTAAAGTATTTACTTGTAGATGTGGTACCTATGGTTTCCGTTATTTTTCTTGTGATTTTGCTGATCATGTTTGGGGTGGCAACACCATCAGAGTCTGCGGCTTATGGATCTCTTGGAGTTATTATTCTTTCTTTTATATATTTATTCTTTGTTCCCCTTTTTAAGGGTGATTATGAGAAGGTAAAGATTTTCTGGCCAAACTTTTGTAACGCAATGTGGAAATCAATGTGGGGGGCTAGTAGGGTTACTATCATCGCTTTAATGATACTTTTTGGATCTAGTTTATTTTCGAACGTTCTAGCTGGATCTGGCGCTAGCGTAAAACTAATAGAATGGGTAACCAGCTTTGATATCACAGGATTGGGCATGTTATTAGTGATGTTCGTTATACTGTTATTCTTGGGAATGTTTATGGATCAGTTGGCAATGATGTTGCTGACTGTACCAATATTTTTTCCTATTATGGCTGGTTTTGATTTAGGAATGGGCCCCGAGCAACAAGTGATATGGTTTGCGGTTATAATGTTGTTGGCGATGGAGATAAGTTTTACAACTCCGCCCTTTGGACTATTGTTATTTGTTATGCAGGGTGTTGCTCCAACTGGTACTCGTTTTTCAGAAATCTGTTTGGCCGCCATCCCATTTATGGCGTGTGCTATGATTGTGGTAGCATTAATTATTGCTTTTCCAAAAATCGCTACTTGGCTACCTTTCATTACGCAATAATTATTAACTTAGAGCCTTTAGTCGTGCTTCTAAAATATGTCGTTGGATTTTTCCAGATGCGCTACGCGGGAAATCGTTGACGTTAATAAAATGTACTTCTTTTGGTAATTTATAATTTGCTATCTTCCCCTTACAAATATTTATTACCTGTTCACTACTTATTTTAATCTTACTAGCTACAAATACTATAGGAACTTCTCCCCATTTTTTATCAGATTTTCGAACCACGGCGGCGTCTAAAATTCGTGGATCTGAGAATAAATACTTTTCAATTTCCGCGGGATAAATGTTTTCTGCTCCTGATTTTATCATATACTTTACCCTATCGACAAAATCGAGGAGTCCATCAGGTGTTTGCTTGAAAACATCCCCCATATGAAACCAACCGTCTCGAAATGCTTCTTCATTCGCCTTAATATTAGCCCAATACCCTGAAAATAAGCTTGGACCTCTAATAACTAGCTCACCTGGTTCTCCTTTTTTGACATCTTTACCATCGGAATTAACAAGGCGGATTTGGCAAAAATGATTTTGTTTTTTTGATAATTTTCTTGGTATTTTGCCAATAGGTATAAGGTTTCCGGAGGCTGGTGGGTTTCCAGTCTCCGTGGACCCGAAAGTATTAAAATAGGGAGCATTCAGTAACTGAGTTATTTCTTTTAAAAGAGGCTTTGGGACCAGGTCAGCCATTGCACCTATTAATCCAATCGGTTTCGGTTTAGTATTTTTTTTCTTTAATTTAGATATAAAGTCTTCGATCATTCCAGGCACTACGGTAAGATAATGAACAGAGTATTTCTCTATTGCGCTGATTATTTGGTCAGGATTATACCCATCGATAATGACTACCTTCCCTCCGCGCAAAAGTGTCGCAATGCTAAAATCATTAGATCCCATATGATATAGGGGTGTCCAAGCAACAAAGGTATCGTTAAATGGTGCATTTGTTTCGCTGGCAAATATTAATGCTCTGAAAATTAAAGCTCGGTGACTCAAGAGTGCTCCTTTAGGTAATCCGGTAGTACCACTCGTAAAAATTATTACTAAACCAGATTCAGGGTCGATGATGCGTGGATTGGTTAAGGGGACTTGGTTAGTAAATAATTTCTCATAGTGCTGTCCTAAAGACACAAATGTTATCTCTGTCTTTTGGCTTAGATTGGAGATAAAATCTTCTGATCCAAATATTATTTTTGGATTTGTTAGGTTGATGCAGTGCTTGATTTCGGAAGGGGTCAATCTCCAATTTAGATTAACTAATATACCCCCAATCTTTGCACATGCTAATTCTAGCTCAATACACGCGGCACAGTTCTTGGAGATCAGTGCAACTCGGTCCCCTAACTTTATTCCTTTATTAATTAAATCATCGGAAAGTGTATTAACTCTTAAATCTAATTCGCTATAAGTGATTTCTTGGGTTCCACTAATGATAGCAATTGAATTTGGATTTTGTTTTGCGACCTGAGTAAAGAGACCTCCAATACTTGCATTGGAAACTTGTTGTACTAGTGGCTGTCCATTATTGGTGCTTATTTTTGGCATCTGTAATTTATTACTCTTCAACAAGTGCTAGCACGCGCACTGGACTTCCAGAACCTTGTCTTATTTTTAATGGCGGAGTTATGATAACGGTTCCTTGTGGAGGGAGTTTATCAAGATTAGTAAGAGCTGGAAGGCCAAACCGCCCCCTCCCATGCATCAAATGATGGCATGGCATTGGAGTTTTGGAGTGGCTCGCTTGTCCCGCATCTGTACCAACGTCTTCACAACCGAAGCCAATTACGTCACGTTCATCAATCAACCACGGTATTAAATCCTCGTGTGGTCCCGGAGTATGGGCGCCTTCATCATCAAGATTAAGATACTCCTCGGGCGTTTTCTTCTTAGACCAATCTGTTCGCATTAATAACCAAGAACGTGGAGGAATTCTTCCATACTTTTTTTCCCAATTGGATACATCTTTGATAGTAAGTAAGTAATCAGGATTTTTCTCTGCTTTTCTGCAACAATCAACAACACATGCATGGGCAATAAACTTTTCAGGTTCGATAGTATCGGTTGAATTGTTGGGTAAATCTTTTCCTGAAATCCAATGTATCGGGGCATCAAAATGGGTTCCTGTATGTTCACCACAAGAGAAATTATTCCAATATGTTGCAGGCCCTTTTTCATTATACTTTGAGATTTCCTCCATTCTAAACGGCCAAGATTGTCCTAATTCCGGCGGCAAAACTATTGTTGGAACTTTTCTATCGAGTGTCATGGTAAGATCAATTACTTTGATACTCCCTCCCATAATCCCCTTCATTAGTTCCAGTAATTGGCTTGGTTTCTTATTTTGATTTTGCATTCATTAATTCCATTAATTCATACAATACTAAAGCTTAATTGTACGCTCTATTTCCTTGGTATTCTCAACTATACGCTCGCAGATTTCCTCTGCTACTGCTCCAACAATGATATCTTCCATGCCATTTTGAAGGCCTTTTATTATATGTTTTGCAACTGTATTTGTCATTAGTTTAGGAGGTGGCGCGATTTGCTGCCACTCGTCCTCAATCGGCCCAGTAAAAGTATTTATTACTCGAATTCCGCCTGACGCCATTTCTGATCTTAAGCACTGAGAAAGTGATAATGCAGCAGCTTGGGACGCTGAGTATGTGCCTAGGTCTGGATTGTTTATTAGAGCATATGCGGATAAAACATTAAGCCATGCCGCCGCCCCATGTGGGCCGTCTGCACTTCGTGATTTCATAATAGGCCCAAAGAAAGCTGCGAGCCTCATAAGCCCGTGATAGTGAATTTCCATTTCATCGTGAGCTGTATTAATATCGAACCTATCGATTAGTCCGCCCATACGAAAATGGTAGCTATTATTTATTAATATTTCAACTTTATCTCCAATCATTGAAGCTAATTCCTTAACGGACTCAGTATCGGTTACATCAAGAGAATATATTGACGTGCGTTCGAGACTCTTTATTTGCTCTAGGTAACTACTTGAGCGCCAAGGTTCTGCAGATCCTACAAATATCTCTCGCGCCCCAGCCGCAACCATATTTTCCGCTATTCGAAGTCCTAATTCAGTTTTGCCATTTACAATAAAAACTCGCCTGTCTTTAGGATCAAAAGCCATTTCACGTAATTGCAAGTCATCCTCCTCCAATTTATTGGGTTTCTCTGGTCTAGCCGTTATAACCGCATTACCTGCGCGATCAATAGAAAGCGACATCCTAACCCGCTGACCGTGAGAGCAATCTTCTCCCAGATGAGCTACTATTGACGGCCCAGCATCGGCAATCACAATACCGAGCCGCCAGGGAACTCGATCGCGAAAATAGGTATCATTTGAATGCTGGAGTTCTGTTTCTGCCAGAAGTTTTCCACCGTTACTTACATCCTGCCAAAACAATTTATCACTTAAACACTTACCACAAATCTGTCTGGGGGGGTATTGAACTTTTTCGCATTCATTGCATACCTGAAGAGCAAACCTTCCGACTGCCGCCATGGCGGTTAAACCCTGTGCTTCTCTCGACCTCTTTCCAGGAGGCAAACTCGGCATTCGTATTCGTTTTACAGGATTTTTCTTTTTGGGTTTTGAAAGAGGTGTTGTCATAAATTACCTTTTGATAAGATGGCCGCTGAAGTGCATAAGCCGCGATCATAATTTATCATTCCAAAACACGATACCAGACCATTTTGGACGTTATCAACCTGATGGCCAAGCACTTCGCCTGTGAGTTGCCTGATTGTCTCTACGACACCTAGAAAGCCACCACCAGCACCAGCCTGTCCCTGAGATAATTGTCCACCTGATGTGTTCAGGTGAAAATTACCTCTAGTGGTTAAATCTCTGTCTTTAATGAATTTGGAGGCCTCTCCTTTTGCACAAAAACCTAGATCTTCAATCTGCATGAAACAGATTACTGGGTAGTCATCATAAAGTTGAACTAAATTTATATCTTCTGGTCCTATTCCAGCTTGGTCATAGAATTCATCTATATCAATTGCCCATCCTCCTCTAAATTGAATGGGATCGTCAGGGAACGCGTTATGTCGTTCAATTGTTGATAATATCTGCGTATAAGGTAAATTTAAAAATTTCGCTCTTTCGACGCTCATGACCAAAAACCCCTCTGCCCCGGCGCAGGGCATAACGCAATCAAACAGTCGAATAGGGTCAGCAATTATTCTTGCATTCATGTATTCGTCTAAGGTCAGTGGTTTTTTCATCATCGCGTGTTTTACGGGCAAAGCGTTCTCTCTTTGAGCAATACATAATGCTCCGAAGTCCTCTCGTTTCGCACCAAACTCTCTCATATAATAATCTGTTAAGAAAGCAAAACTAGAGTTTGGCCCCCCTGAACCATATGGATAAACAGCATCATTCGCAAATTGGCTGAATGTCGTTATTGTATTTCGAAAAGTATCAACATGGTTTGTATCAGCCCCGACACAAGCTACTATACTGGCATCTCCTGATTGTACCGCTCGCGCTGCTCTTCTTAACGCAACGCCGCCACTTGCTCCACCCATTGGGATATGATCAAGCCATCTTGGGGATGTGCCGAGATGTTGCATTAACCCAACTGCACTATCCGGACTAAGTGTAAAACTAGAAATACAGAAACCATCAATATCTTGTTTTGTTATTTTTGCTCTTTTAATCAAGGCTGCAATACTTTGTCCACAAAACCAATGTGAGCTTTTGAGCGAATAACGAGTGTAAGGAATTGTAACTGGAGCACATACCGCGATACCATCATATTTACTTCTCGTAATGTCCAATTTTATAAGCCTTGTGGATTAATTAAGAATTCTTCGATCAATTCAAGAGACGGTTTTGCGAAGTCATTCGTTCTGCTCACGGTTAGGCCAGTTAATCGTTTAAGTTTAATGGCCATTTCAGTCATTTTAACTAAAATAGGGATTCCATTGATAACTGGTGCTTCGGCAACATTGTGATTGAATGCGCCACTAAATAATAACATTGGAATTCCTCCCCCAGGAATTATTACATCAACCCCTTGCTTGACTAACGGTAGGGATTGTTTTTCAAATAATTTAAGCGTCTCTTTAAGGCCATTTTTTCTATCAAAAGCTGATAAAATAGACCCTGGTTCAAATTCCATTGCATGAACGCCTGTCACCCTCTCTCTTAAGCCATATTTACCAATCTGATGGTGAAACCATGATATATATTTTGGATTAATTGTTACTATTCCAATTTTTTGACCTAATTGGCAGGCGTATAACATTGATGCTTCACCTAGCGAATGGACTGGTATTTCAACTGAAGCCCGTGCTTCGTATAATCCTGCATCTTGGAAATGACCAATTGCAAAGCCATCATAGCCATCTCTATCTGAAGATATTGCATTTGAAATCATTTCTCGAGCACATCTAAATTCTGATAATGAGTGAGCATAAGAATCAGGTGGTGAGATTCCTAAGATATCAACAACGGTTCCATTATCTACAATCTCGTTTATGTGCTTTTTTAGGTGCTTCCAATAACTACCAGCTTGTTTTTCATTGGTATAACTTTGGTAAGCTATTCGAATTGGTTTCATTTAAGGTTTCCATCTATAGTGTTTTCTCTATACTTTAGAGAAATTAGAGTTTTATTTATTGACTTTAACATTAAAAAAGACGTAATAGCATGATTAATAGACTTTTTATAGATTTTGTTTACATTATTACGTAGTTTATGTGATTTATATTATTGTATTGTGAATCTCTAAAATAAAAATACATTTTTGCGAGTTAAAATGCTTACATCTAATATAATTTTAGTACTGGCCCTGCGACTTAGTCGCCTCTGATCGCAATAGCTGAAAAGCGCGCTGCGTTTAGGGGAAAAGTAACCTAAGAAACGCAAACGTTATTTAGAAAGGTTCACTATAATGAGTAAGAATAATAAACGAGATATAATAATTTTTGATACCACCTTGCGTGATGGTGAGCAATCGCCCGGTGCTTCAATGAATTTGTCTGAAAAAATTAGAATTGCCGAAGTGCTCGAAGATATGGGTGTAGATGTTATTGAAGCGGGTTTCCCAATAGCTTCTGATGGAGACTTCGAGGCTGTAAATGAAATATCTAAATTATCTAAAAATTCAATTATTTGCGGTTTAGCGAGATCAAGTAAGGGCGATATTGAAAGATGTGCTGAAGCTATTAAGCCAGCTAAAAGAGGACGGATACATACATTTATTTCAACTTCTCCATTACATATGAAGTTCAAGTTGCAGATGGATCCAAAAGATGTGCACCAAGCTATTATTGACAGTGTTAACTATGCGCGAAAGTTTACCGATGATGTGGAATGGTCTTGTGAGGATGGCTCAAGATCGGATCATGACTTTCTTTGTCAAACAATTGAGGCTGCAATCAAATCTGGAGCGACAACAATAAACATACCTGATACTGTCGGTTATGCGATGCCTTCGGAATATTCAGACTTGATAAAGATGGTAATGAACCGTGTTCCCAATATCGACAAGGCAATCATATCTGTTCATTGCCATAATGATTTGGGAATGGCGGTTGCAAATTCTTTAGCTGCCGTTCAGTCAGGTGCTCGGCAGGTTGAATGTACGATAAATGGTTTAGGTGAACGTGCTGGAAATGCGGCTATGGAAGAAATAGTGATGGGTTTGAAGACGAGGCAGGATCAGTTGCCATATCAAACTAACATTGACTCTACATTAATCATGAAGGCATCCAAGTTAGTTTCAACCATTACTGGTTTTTCGGTTCAGCCTAACAAAGCTATAGTCGGGGCCAACGCCTTTGCCCATGAGTCGGGAATTCATCAAGATGGTATGCTTAAAAATGCGCAAACCTATGAAATTATGACGCCAAGCTCCGTCGGATTGACAGAAAGTAAATTAGTGATGGGCAAACATTCTGGGCGTCATGCATTCAGGGAAAAACTTATCGAACTAGGCTATGATTTAGGGAATAATGCCATTCAGGAGGCCTTCAAGAAGTTTAAGAATTTAGCGGACATAAAAAAGGAAATATATGACGAAGACATCGTGGCAATAGTAGATGACGCTATTGTTCGAAAATATGATAATATAAGTTTGCAGGGGTTAGAGGTATTATGCGGAACAGAGCATAGGCCACCTAAGGCATCAATCAAGTTGAATATAGAGGGAAATCGTAAAAGTATCCAGATGGTAGGCGATGGCCCCGTTGATGCAATTTTTAAGGGTATTAAAGAAATAACGGATATGGCGCCAAAACTGCAGTTGTATCAGGTCCACGCCGTTACTCAAGGTACTGATGCACAGGCTGAAGTTACTGTTCGATTAGAGGAAAATGGGAAGACCGTCAATGGACAGGGAGCAGACCCCGATACAATGGTTGCTTCAGCAAAAGCATATATAAATGCATTAAATAAATTATTGGTAAAGCGAGAAAAAACTCTTCCAGCGAGTTTATCAGCCTAAAAGGCCGAAAAAATCTCGAAGGAATAAAAGAAATTTAAGTAATGCCTTTGATTTTTATTGTTTAAACGTTTAAATAGAGAAGTATCACCTTAAAATATAGGATTTGTCTTAATCCTTCTAAAATAATTTAACACTGAGAGATTAAATGCTATCAAAACTTTTTGGATTTTTGTCTGCTGATATGGCCATCGATCTTGGTACTGCTAACACCTTGGTCTACGTGAAGGGAAAAGATATTGTCTTAAATGAACCTTCAGTGGTTGCAATAATTGAAGTTAAGGGTAAAAAGCAAGTTCTTGCAGTAGGAGAAGAGGCGAAGCAAATGCTTGGTCGAACTCCCGGAAATATTCAGGCCATTAGGCCCCTTCGAGATGGTGTGATTGCAGACTTTGAAATAGCTGAAGATATGATAAA
>CENP01054318.1_pt1 | contig 37161 bp, 45 predicted proteins | sample 361281 | NCBI WGS metagenome assembly CENP01 (sample SAMEA2591122, study PRJEB7988) | marine metagenome | biome: marine biome (ENVO:00000447); feature: deep chlorophyll maximum layer (ENVO:xxxxxxxx); material: saline water (ENVO:00002010), including plankton (ENVO:xxxxxxxx) | depth 70 m
TTAAGAAAAGAGGGTAAAACAGTCTGGTATATGAACGCCTTAAATGAGGGGCATGGTTTCAGGAAAAAAGAAAACAGCGATGTATCTCAACAAGTCACATTAATGTTTTTTGAGAAGTATTTATAGATGCTTGAAGAAAAGTTAGCTCAGTGTCCTTATTGTTGGGAAAGCATATATTTTGAGATAGATTTATCAGAGCCTAACCAAGAATATGTAGAAGACTGTCAGGTATGTTGTAATCCAATACTCTTAAGAATTTCTTCTTTCGGTGACACAATTAATATTGAAACAGCTAAAGAGGAAACTGGTTTTTAATGAACAGAGTTTTCCTGCTTCCTTTAGTAACTGTAATTGCTTTTTTCGTTCTTTACTTTGTTCTAGCAAGTACAACTTCATTTTTATCCGTTGAGAAAGGATATGCCATAGGAGAGGTATCAAGATGGTGCGAAAGAATAAGCGGTGGTTTTTTTAGGGAGCCATTTAATGCTCTAAGTAATTTAGGATTTATAACAACTGGTTTAATAATGTTTTGGATTATTGCTCATGAGCCTAAAAATCAAGAAAGCAGATTTGTGGGACCTACACCTGTTGCAATTTTGTATGCTGCTACTGCAGTATTTCTTGGCCCAGGCTCACTTTTAATGCATGGGACACATACTGAATGGGGCCAATGGGCAGACTGGTTAAGTATGATTCTTTATATTTCTATCCCTTGGTTAATAAATTTATTCGGAAGCCAAGGCTGGTCAGATCAGTCATTTGCAAAAACGTACTTATCAATAATTTTTGTATATTCGATGTTGAGCTGGTTTTTTGGGTATGACTTAGGAATTAATTTCAATCTTTGGTCACTGTCTATTGGATGGTGGATAATTACAGAGGTCTTACTTAATTTCTGGTCTAACACATTAAGAATTTTATCTGGCTTTATAGCAATTGCAGTGATGGCAGTATTTGGCATATTTCCTAATGAGATAATTCAGAATCCTAATTTATATTGGTGGGTGCCATTTTTTTGGCTTCCAGGCATTCTTATGAATAAAAAACCAAAGATAAAAAAGAAATATAATCCATGGTTTTTCTTAGGTGTTGGGTTCTATATGTCAGCATTTGCAATTTGGCTTCAAGGCTATCCAAATATGCCACTTTGCAATCCTGATAGCATTATTCAACCACATGGTATTTGGCACATTTTAAGCTCACTAGCAACTTTATCTTTTTTCTTTTTCTTCAGAACTGAAAAAAAACTATAATTTACAATATGAAAAGTTTAGGCCTAGGGTTTGGTTATTTCTGTATTTATACAACCCCCATACAGTTATTTTTACTTGGATGGATTTTGCTATATATATTTCAAACCCCATATGGTTTTTTAGATTTAAGTTCTAAGATTTTTTTGAAACAAAACTTAGATTTTTTTCACGACTGGATCTATTCTTGGTTTTGGAATGCATATCTTGATTTCTGGTGGCAGTTTCCTGCATTTATAATGCTTACGTTAAAAACTATTTTAAGCACATGGCTTGGTTTTTATTTGGTTAAAAAGTTTAAATAGATTCATGCGTTTAATTTTTCTGTCATTATTTTCTCTAAATCTATTTGCTCTTGATATTGATGACCTGAGAATATCTTTTGAGGAAGATGGAGCTTTTGTTACTGGCAAAATTCTTACCAAATTAAACAATGGATTACATTTTCTTGAAAAAGAGAGGGATTTCCAAAACACTTTATTAATCGCAATTCATGGAAGAGGCACTGAAGGGTATGAATGGGTTTACCCGCTCATAAATTTAGATAAAAAAAACAATAGAATATCCTTTTACAGATGGAATACTATTGGATGTCCTAATGAAGCAATAAGAAAGATCTCATTAGAAATTGATCGACTAAAAGAAAGATACAAAAAAATAGTGCTTGTCGGACACAGCTATGGTGGGCTGGTTGTTTCTAAAATTTTAACAGATGATTTTGATTCTAAAGTTGAAGGACATTTTGTCGCAGCACCTCTAAAAGGCAATTTTTTAATCAGAACCTTTTGTGGATACACTCCACCAAGAAAAATTAACGAAAATAATCTTGGTTTTAATTGGATGACTATTAAAGAGCTTGATGGTGAGTTTAGAAATCTAAAATCAGATCCCCAATTACTCGAAATAGAGGGAGTTGTAGCAAAAAGATTACCAGAGGAATATAATGGTAATAGGTTAGGCCATAATTGGTCCATAAGTTGGCTCACTGACCATTTAAATAGCAAGCAAAATTAAATGTTACCAAAAATTTTAGAAGACAATTTATCTATTCCTGTAGTTGGAGCTCCCTTATTTATTATTTCCAGGCCAGATTTAGTAATTGCACAATGCAAAGCTGGAGTTGTTGGTTCTTTTCCTGCTTTAAATGCCCGACCTCAAGAATTACTAAGTGATTGGATTAGACAAATTAAAGATGAGCTTGGACAATTTAAAGAAGATAATCCTGATAAAAAAGTTGCGCCTTTTGCTGTAAATCAAATTTGCCATTTATCGAATGACAGACTTTTCAAAGATGTAGAGACATGTGTCAAACATGAGGCACCTATAATCATCACCTCTCTAAGACCACCAGAGGATTTAGTTAAAGCAATTCACTCTTACGGTGGCTTAGTTTTTCATGATGTTATAAGTACAAGACATGCACAAAAAGCTGTCGAGCAAGAGGTCGATGGGCTTATTTTAGTCTGTGCTGGAGCTGGTGGACATGCCGGGAATTTATCACCTTTTGCCTTGCTTAGAGAAACTAGAGAATGGTATGACGGAACCATACTTCTATCGGGCTCTATATCAGATGGATTCTCGATATCCAGTGCACTAGCTATGGGAGCGGATTTAGCCTACATAGGCACAAGGTTTATTGCTACTAAAGAATCCGAAGCAGATGATGATTATAAGAAAATGCTTATTGAATCCGCTGCAAAAGATATCGTTTATACAAATTATTTTAGTGGGGTTAAAGGCAACTACTTAGGACCTTCAATTAGTAGAGCTGGAATGGATCCTGAAAGTTTGCCTGAAGCAGATAAAACAAAAATGAATTTTAACTCAGGTGGAAATGCTTCTGCTAAAGTTTGGAAAGATATTTATGGAGCTGGCCAAGGAATAAGTTCAATTAAAAACTCACCAACAGTTGATGAATTGGTGGCTCAAATGAGACAAGAATTTAATTCTGCAAATAAAGAACTTACTGAAAAAGTAAGTAAGTATTAATTTAGTTAAGCTTTATTCTGTTGAACACTATCTTTAAAGTATAATATTTTTATGGACGTAGCAGCATTTGTTTTATCAATACTAGCACTTTTGTTTGCCATGCTTGGACTTGGCTTATCAATGCGAGCCTTGTATATAATTGGCGTAAATTCTGGTCTTGCAAAACCTCAAGAAAACAAAGAAAAACCTACAATCCAAACGCCAAAAAAATTCACACCAAAAAAACCTATACGTACAGAAGGTGAAAAAATTATTTATAACGAAGATCCTTTGGTATATGTTATTGAAAATTTTATTTCAGATGAGGAATGTGAACATATTAGAAATGTATCAGATGGCAATTTAGAAAGGGCAAAAACTATTGGTGGAAAAGACGGAATATACCATCTGAATAGAACGGGAAGTAATTGTTGGATAGCACACAGTCACTCAAATATAACTACAAACTTAGGACAAAGAATAGCAGATTTAGTTGGTTTTCCTCTTAAAAATGCTGAATCATTCCAAGTGGTCTATTACACAGGTGGTACAGAATATAACGACCACCATGATGCTTTTAATGCAGATACAGATGAAGGAAAAAAACATCTTAAAAGAGGAGGCCAAAGAATTTACACTGCCTTGGGCTATCTTAATGATGTTGAAGAAGGAGGTTCAACAGAGTTTCCTGATTTAAATATATCTGTGGCTCCAAAAAAAGGTTCTTTACTCGTTTGGAAAAACGTACTTCCTGGAACAACAAAAGTTCACCCAGACTCATTGCATGCTGGTAGACCTGTAACTAAGGGTGAAAAGTATGCATTTAATCTTTGGTTCAGAGAGAATAAATTCGTCTAAATTAAATGGATGTTTCATTCATTTTAGATGGACTTAATGAAGCACAAAGAGATGCTGTTACTTCGGATTCAAAAAAATTACTTGTACTTGCAGGAGCAGGCTCAGGCAAAACTAAAGTTTTAGTTCATCGTATCGCTTGGCTAAATAAAGCTCTGTCTTTTTCAACACACAGTATTCTCGCCGTAACTTTTACAAATAAGGCTGCCAGTGAAATGAAAGGAAGAATTGAAGAGATTCTCGAGCAGCCTATTCCTGAAATGTGGTGTGGAACATTTCATTCCATTTCAAATAGACTGCTAAGAAGACATTTTTCTGAGGCAAATCTTGATAGAGATTTTGCTATTCTTGACAGCGATGATCAGTTAAGAGTGATTAAAAGAATCTTAAAAATTCTTGAATTAGATGATGACCAATGGGTTCCCGAGAAAGTAAGATGGCAAATTAATACTTGGAAAGATGATGCTCTTCGCCCCAAAGATATTGATGATAAAGGCGACTTTAATATAGAAGTTCTAAAGAAGATTTATATTGCGTATGAAAAGTATCTTGAACAAGAAAATTTAGTTGATTTTAACGAACTAATACTAAGATCTTACGAACTAATTCGAGATAATGCTGAAATTCGTTCTCTATATCAAAAAAAATTTAGATGTGTCTTAGTAGATGAGTTTCAAGATACAAACACTCTTCAATATAAATGGATGAGAAATCTTTTAGATGAAAAAACTTTTGTTACTACAGTCGGAGACGATGACCAATCAATATATGGGTGGCGGGGAGCTAAAATTGAAAATATTAATCATTTTGCAAAAGATAAAGGAACAGAGGTAACGAGGCTTGAACAGAACTATAGGTCTACATCAAACATATTAGATGCTGCAAATGCTGTAATAGATAAGAATACAAATAGACTTGGAAAGAAGCTTTGGACTGCTTTAGGTGAGGGAGATAAAATCGATATTTTTGAAGCTTATAGTGAGCAAGAAGAGGCAAGTTATGTATCTGAATCAGTACATAGAATTGTCGACAATAATGACAACTATAAAGAAGTTGCAGTTTTGTATAGATCTAATGCGCAATCAAGGATTATTGAGGAGTACCTTTTAAGAAATAATATTCCATATGTAATTTATGGAGGAGTAAGATTTTATGAAAGGCTCGAGATTAAAAATGTCATAAGCTATCTAAGATTAATAGTAAATAAAAATGATAATACTGCTTTCGAGAGGGCTATTGGAGTTCCATCTAGAGGAGTTGGAGAAAAAACGATTGAGAACATTAGGAATTACAGCAATGAGAATAACCTATCTTTATTTGCATCATCAGAGCAAATGGCGAGTGAGGATAAGATTAAAGGTAAAGCTCAAAATTCAATAAAAAATTTCACTTCCCAATTTGAAACATATAACGAAAAACTTCAAGAAATCTCAGCATCAGAACTAGTTGAATTTGTTATTAATCATAGTGGTTTGATTGATCACCACATGAAAGAGTCAGGTGAAAAAGGAAAGATTCGTGTTGAAAATATTAATGAATTAATAACAGCTGTAAAATCTTTTGAGATTCTAAATAAGAATGAGGATTTATCAGACTATGACTCAATGCTTGCAGCTTTTCTTTCTTCAGTCTCCTTAGATATGGGCGAGACTCAAGCAGATAAATACGATGATGCTGTCCAGCTGATGACTATCCATTCTGCAAAAGGTTTGGAATTCAAACATGTTTTCTTAGTTGGGATGGAAGAAAATTTATTTCCTCATTCTAGATCTGTTGAGAATATAAGTGAATTGGAAGAAGAGCGTCGTTTGTGCTATGTAGGAATTACAAGAGCTAGACAGAAATTGTATTTGAGTTATGCAGAATATAGAAGAATGTACGGAAATGACTCATACAACCCACCCTCAAGATTTATTAAAGAGATTCCTGATGAGCATACAGACTTTGTTCGTCCAAGACAGTCCTATAAAACAAGTTATTATGGAACAGCAAACAGCTTCGACTCAGGTGATGAAAATTCCCATGAGTTTTCTTTAGGAGATTCAGTTGTTCATGAGAAATTTGGTCTGGGTACAATACTCAGCATTGAGGGTGAGGGAGAGCTTTCGAAAGTACAAGTTAATTTTGCAGATTTTGGAACAAAATGGTTAGTTCTAGGCTATGCAAACCTGGAGAAAACTAATTGATTATCGAACACAAAGGATTGGTTAATTATCAAGAATGTAGAGATGAAATGATTGCTCTAGTTAAATCTTCTCCAAAAATTCATCATATTTGGGTTGTTGAACATCCACCAGTTTTTACTATCGGAATAAGTGAAAAAAATATAGAAGAAGACATGTCAAAAAATCCTCCAGTTATAAAAACTGATAGGGGTGGAAAAATTACTTTTCATGCTCCAGGTCAAATTATTATTTACTTTATTTTAAATTTGAAAGAAGTCTCCTTTAAACCTACAAACCTTACAAGCACAATACTTAATTCAACATCAGATACACTTTGGTCATTTGGCCTTGAACATCAAATCAATCTTGAGGATCCTGGTATATACATAAATAATAAAAAGCTTGCTTCAATTGGTATGAGAATTAAAAACCATGTTTCATATCATGGCTTGAGCATTAATTTTGAAACAGATTTGAAAACTTTTAATTCAATTAGCCCTTGTGGTCTAGATGTGGAGGCTTGTAATTTAATAGACTATATAGATATAGATAAAAAAGAACTATTGAAAAAACTTCTACAAGGTTTTAAAAAAGTAATTAATAAATGAAAGAGATAATACCTACAGTCAAAATTATTAATCATGTTGGAGTTTCATCAATCAAAGATGGAATGAAGGGCAATGATTATTCTTTAATAGAAAGGGAAAATAAACCCAAATGGATAAGAATGACTGCTCACCAAGTGAATAAAAATTTTTCAGAAATTAAAAACTCTGTTGCTGATTTAAAATTAAGCACTGTATGTGAGGAAGCAAAATGTCCAAATTTGTCTGAATGTTGGTCAAGGGGTACAGCAACATTTATGTTAATGGGTGATACTTGCACCAGAGCCTGTCAATTTTGTTCAGTCAATACTGGTAATCCAAAAGGTTGGTTAGATGAAGACGAGCCAAAGAATATTGCAGACACTGTTTTTAAGATGGGGTTGAAGTATATAGTTTTGACTTGTGTAAACCGTGATGATTTAGCTGATGGCGGAGCAGAACATTTTGCAAAAACAGTAGAAGAAATTAAAAAGAAAGATTCGACTATAGCTGTAGAAGTATTAACCTCAGACTTTAATGGTTCTATTGAATCAATAAAAACAGTTGTTGAATCGTCCATTAAAGTTTTTGCACAAAATCTTGAGACTGTAGAGAGGCTGACACATCCTATACGCGATCCAAGAGCTGGCTATCAAAAGACTTTAACAGTCTTAAAAAAGGCAAAAGAACTCAACTCAAATATTATTACAAAATCTAGCATTATTTTGGGGATGGGAGAAACAGACGAAGAAATTAATAAAACTTTTGAAGATTTAAGGTTGCATGAAGTAGACATTGTTACCTTAGGACAGTACCTGAGACCAACTTTAAATCATTTGCCAATTGATAGATGGGTTACCCCAGATGAGTTTGAGAAATATAGAAAAGAAGGTTTAGAATATGGATTTAAAGAAGTTGTATCTGGCCCTTTTGTTAGATCAAGTTATAGGGCAGAAAGAGCTTTAGAATTTAATAACGTAGGTTTAGCATGATTTTAATTTCACCAGCAAAAAGATTACAAACAGAATCATTTGATTCAAGTCTAAATTCAACAAAACCATTATTCGCTAAAGAAGCTGATTTAATTGCATCAGAATTAACAAAGCTTGATATATCGGGCCTTAAATCATTAATGAAGGTAAGCGATGACATAGCAAAAATAAACGCAGACAGATACAAAAACTGGAACAAACCAAATCAACAAGAGAAAAGAGCTATTTTTCTTTTTGAGGGAGATGTATTTAAGAACCTTAATGCGAAAGGAATGAGCGCAGAGGATTTAAATTATATGAATAAAAAACTTAGAATTTTGTCGGGTATATATGGAATCTTGAAACCATCTGATGAGATTAATCCTTACAGACTTGAAATGGGTACAAATTTTTCAGTAAATTCTGCCGGCAACCTATATGAATTTTGGGGAGATAAAGTAGCAAATTCAATTAATTCTGATTTTCCAAGAGAAAATATTTTTAATCTTGCATCCGAAGAATATTTTTCAGTAGTCAAAAAAAATGTAGATCCTAAAAAAGTTATTGAGTTTAAATTTCTAAGTATGTCTGGAGGCAAAGAGAAGGTAATAGGAGTTATAGCAAAAAGAGCTCGAGGTGAAATGGCTAGATTCTTAATACAAAACAGAATTGATAAGCTCGAAGATATTAAAGAGTTTGAAGGATTAGGCTTTAAGCTAAAAAATTTCGAAGGTAATACCTTCTTCTTTTCGAACAGTTAAAAATAACTAATCTTTTTCTAGCAATTCATCAACAATTTCGATAAGTTCATCAACTAAATCAAAAGTCTCATGAAAAGAGTAAACTACTTCTCTATCTCTGCTAAGTAGCAGTAAGCCAGCTTTAAGTTTTTTTAATTTTTTCTCATTATTCATATCTGCAAAATATTCTAAATTAATTAATTTCCAAGTGCTTAATATTTCTTGATTTATTGCAAATTTAAATGCTAATATGTCAATCCTGTTGTAAAAAGATAAACAGAGTTTATAATACAATATAGAAATTTGTTATGAGTTACGCGTTAGCCCTTTCGAATCCTGGTTCAGATATTGATAAATATCTGAGTCAAGTTTATAAAATTCCAGTTCTAACTAGAGAAGAAGAGTTAGAGCTTACCACTGAATTTTTTGAAACCGAAGATGTAAAACTTGCTCACAAGCTTGTGATTTCACATCTTAGATTTGTTGTGCATATCGCAAAAAGTTATGCAGGTTATGGACTGCCTCTAGCTGACATTATTCAAGAGGGTAATGTTGGATTACTAAAAGCTGTCACAAAATTTGATCCAAATAAAGGCGTTAGACTAGTTTCTTTTGCAGTCCATTGGATTAAGGCTGAGATTCATGAATTTATTCTCAAAAACTGGAGAATAGTTAAAATAGCCACCACAAAAGCACAAAGAAAACTCTTTTTTAATTTAAGAAGTAAGAAAAAGAACACTGGCTGGCTTACAGATGAAGAGGCCAAAAGAATCGCAAAAGAATTAGATGTTTCAGTTAAAGAAGTAATGCATATGGAAAATAGATTAAATTCAGCAGATTCGCCTTTCGATGCACCTACTGAAGTAGAAGATAATGAAAAAGCATTCTCACCTAGCCAGTATCTTGAAGATAATAGTTTTAATCCAGAAGATATTGCTGAACAAAAAAATTATGAAGATGTAAATCACACAGCATTAATTAAAAATATTTCAGCACTCGATAAAAGATCACAAGATATCATCAGAGCTAGATGGCTAGATGATAATAAAACTACCCTAAATGAATTAGCGGATAAATATTCTGTTTCCGCTGAGAGAATTAGACAGATTGAAGCTACTGCGTTTAAGAAACTCAAAACAGCTTTAGTAAATGTCTAGAATCAAAATCCAATTAAACGGAACAGTTGAACAAGTAGAATCCACAAATCTGGAAATTATATTGAATACTTTTGCTCCAAAAGACAGACCCTTTGCAGTTGAAATAAATGGAGAAATAGTTCCTAGTGTAAAATTTTCTGATTATAGTATTCAAGAAAATGACAAAATCGAAATTATCTCAGCAGTTGGCGGTGGATAACTTAAAAATTGGTTCACACGTTTATTCATCAAGACTAATAGTTGGAACAGGAAAATATACCTCTGAAAATATAGCTTCAAAAGCAATTAATTCTTCTGGTGCTGAATTAGTCACTTTGGCTATAAAGCGTTTTTCTCAACACGACGCAATAAGTAATATTTTAGAGGTTATTGGAGATAAAAAAGTTCTTCCTAATACTGCGGGCACTCTTAATGCAAAAGAAGCTCTTAGGTCTGCACAATTATCAAGAGAGTTATTTAAAACAAATTTAATAAAGTTAGAAATAATTACCTCCTCCGAAAATTTAGACCCAAATATGCCAGAAACAATTAAAGCTGCAGAAATGATGGTAAAAGATAATTTTGAGGTTTATGTTTATTGCGATAGAGATCTAAATAATTGTCTAAAACTTGAAGATTTAGGTTGTGTTGCAATTATGCCACTTGGATCATCAATTGGCTCAGGGAGAGGGTTTGATGATCTCGATGATCTAATTTTGCTTAGAAATAAAATTGAACAAATTTTAATTGTTGATGCAGGTATAGGAGTTCCATCAGAGGCAGCAAGAGTCATGGAACTAGGATATGATGCGGTTTTAGTGAATAGCGCAATTGCATATGCTAAAGAACCAATTCTTATGGCATCTGCATTTAAAAATGGAGTGAAGTCAGGAAGGAAAACTTTTTTAGCAGGAAGAATGTCAAGATCAAAAAGTTCTATTGCTAGTTCTCCAACGAAGTTTTTAAAATGATAAAGACTTTTAGTTCTAGAGCAGGAAGACTATCTGAAACAAATAAATTTTATTTACATAAAAAATCAAAATGCATGTTTTCTGAGAAAAAATTAATAATTCATGAACAAAAAGTTCTTGATGTTGGTTTCGGGGATAGTGCTTCCTTTTGTAAGGATATTATTGAAAATAACGACTTTCTCTTTTTTGGAGTTGAACCATATAAAAAAGGTTTTTCTAGAGCCGTGGAATTTTTCGAGAAAAATGATGTTGAAAATATGATCTTATTTAACGGAGATGTAAGAGAGCTTTTGGAAAAAGTTAAATTTTGTTTTGATTTCATTCGCATTCATTTCCCTGACCCGTGGCCAAAAAAAAAACACATTAAGAGAAGATTGGTTACCAAAGAATTTTTAATCTATTTATCAAATAAATTATCTGATAATGGACTTATACAAATTATCACGGATTCACAAAAGTATCAGAACCATATAGAAGAAGAAATAAAATTACAAAATAAACTTTCACTAAGTAAAAGGCTATTTCCTATAACTTATAATGAATCAAGTTTTTACAAAAAAGCTTTAATTAAAAAAAATAAGATTAAAGAACTTATTTTGCAAAAATCAAGTTAAGTTTGGCAATATTTCAAATAAAAGAATAGAAAGCAGTCTTTCTGCCAACTGAAATGCAAAAAAAGCGATTAGCGGACTTAGATCAAAACCTCCTGCTGGAGGAATTATATTTCTAAATACGGAAACTGTAACCTCATACAGCTGTTGAATAAGAGAAGTAAAAGAATTACTAAAGTTAATTCCAAAAGCATAAATCCAGCTAATTATTACACCAGCAATAATTACAAATTTAAGAATTCCTAAAAGTGCCATAGATACCTTAAAGATTGCTAAGTTTGCTTGAGCTACAAAACCAATACTGGGAAAGGAAATATAATAGAAGATAAAAGCTAGAAGCGAAGAAAGAATAAGTAGTCCTATATTTATTTTTTTGTAATTTATATTGAATACAATCAGGAAAGGATAAAGCAAAATCTTGATTATCCTAGAGATCTTGTTGTAACTATCTGCTCTAGCCAATTCAGAAAGAAATAATATTAAGATTAAATATATAAAAATATTTATAAACTGAACCAACACTATTTTCTTTCTCCAAAAATCTTCGTTCCAATCCTAACCATTGTTGAGCCATAGGACATAGCTAAAGAATAGTCATTAGACATCCCTAAAGAAAGTGTATCAATGTTTTTATAATTTTCTTTTAATGTAAAAAATAATTCTCTACATATTTGAAATTGATTATTTTTTTCTTTTTCAGAAATATTATTCTGCGCAATTCCCATAATGCCCTTTATACAAAACAATGATTCATTATCATGATTTTCAACAATATTTATAAGCTCCTCTGCAGACAATCCATCTTTAGAGCCTTCATTCCCAAGTTTTAATTGAAGAAGAAAATTACATTTTTTTTTAACATCCGTATTTAAAATTTTTTGATAAACCTTTTTTCGTGATACTGAGTGTATCAAGCTAGAAAACTTAATTATGTTTTTGATTTTATTTGTTTGAATTTTGCCTAAAAAATGCCAATGAATATCTGCAGGTAAAATTGAGCTTTTTTTGATTAATTCTTGTAAATAATTTTCTCCAAAGTCTCGATGTCCCAAATCATATAACTTTTTTATCTTTGAAATATCTTGACCTTTTGAGACAGCAATTAATTTTTGCTTGTTGGCAAGTTCTTCTTTAATTTTTTGGTAGCTAATCAGAGACATCTGATATTTTCTTACAATTTTTAATTGCTCTAGAATCCATATTTAATCTTCGAAAGTCCTCTCTAGCATTATTCATTTCTGATTTATTTTCGAATGGACCTACTATTACTCTGTAGTTGAAATCATTTGAACTTCTTACTTTCTCTGGAAATGCTTCATAACCAATTTTATCTAATTGAACAACCTGACTCTGTGCTGCTTCGAAAGTTCTAAAACTTCCTGATTGAGCAAAGAATTCACAAATCTCATTTGGTAACTCCTTTATAAAATTAACTTCTTCGAAAGAGTCATTTTCTAAAATAGTTTGAAATTCATAACTTATTTCTTGAACTTTAAACTTGCTTAGATCTAAATAATCTTTTTTTCCATCCAGAACAAAAATCACTAGTAAAGACATAGTGAAGGTGGCCACTGCAGTAACAAATAGTGTTGGGGCAAGTTTAAGGGGAAATTTATTAGATTTGTAATCAATTCTCGCCATTTTTACATTTTCTCCAAAGGAGTAACCCCAATTATTTTAAAGCTATTTTTTAGGACAATACTTGTTGCTTTTGTAATTAAAAGTCTTGCATTAGATTCTTCCTGATTATCTGTTATTACGGGGTTTTGCTCGTAGAATGAATGATAATTTGCTGCAAGTTCTTTTGTAAAATGAACAAGAGAGTGAGGAGACCTCTCTAAAGTAAACTTTTCTAAATAGATTGGGAAATTTATTATTTTTGAGAGTAGATCATAATTTTTAATTAGCTCATTTTTATCTAAATTTTTGTCTAAATTTGGTTTTCTCTTTTCTAAAATTGAACAAGATCTTACATATGCATACATTGTGTAGAAATAAGGATTATTTTTACTATTTTCTTTTGCAAGTTTGGTATCAAAATCTATTTCGTGGTCATATTTCTTTTCGAGAAAAAAGAATTTGATAAGATCTGAATTATATTCACTCAATAAATCATTTAAAGATAAAAATTTACCTTTTCTGGTAGACATAGTGTTCTTTCTTCCACCCTCGTAAAGATTCACTAATTGATAAAGAATATGTTCAATATTTTGGTTTGGTTTTTTAATTAAATTAAAAGCCGAAGTAAGTCTAGTTACATATCCGTGATGATCGGCACCAAAAATATTTATGTAATGGTCATAGTTTCTATCAATTTTATCTTTATGATATCCAACATCTGTTAGGTAATAAGTAGGCTCCTTATTGGCCCTTAATAAAACTCTGTCTTTATCATCCCCATATTTTGTTCCCTCAAACCATATGGCGCCATCCTTCTCAAAAGTATTCTTTGACTTAACAAGTTCATCTAAAGCTTTAGTAACACTAGATCCTTTTTTTTCAATTGAACCAAGAGAGCTTTCATAAAACCATTCATCATGAAGAATTCCCATTCTTAATAGGTCATCCTTTATTAGCTTGATCATCTCATTAACAGAAAAATATCTAATTTGAATCCAGGTTTTTGGTGAATCTTTTTTATAGTGTGAGATGAGTTGGTCAATTCTTTCATCAGGATCATCAGAAAATTTATCTAATGGATTATTAATTTCATCAACCAGTTTAGCTTCCATAAATTTCTTAGCTAAATCTTTAATGTAGCTGCCTTGATACAAGCCTTCTTTATTAATTTTATTTTGAAAAGTTTCAAGCATTATGCTCAAAGCGAGAATATTAATTTGTCTGCCAGCATCATTAACGTAATATTCTTTAGTCACTTCATGACCTTGATTGCTGAGTAAATTTGAAATTATATTTCCCAGAACAGCTCCTCTTGCATGCCCAATATGAAGAGGTCCAGTCGGGTTAGAGGAAACAAACTCTACTAAAACTCTCTCTTTTTTTAATTTTTTCTTTCCCCACTCTTCGTTGTACTTTAGTACTTTTTTAACTTCATCAGAGATGTAATTTTTATTAATAAATATATTTATAAAACCAGCACCTTCCACGGAGTATTTTGAAATAGCTTTATGATTTATTTTTGCACTAATATCTTTTGCTAACTCTACCGGATTTGTTTTAAAAAATTTAGCAAGTTTTAATGGAGAGCTCGATGAAAAGTGAGCTCTATTAATATCATCGCTTATCTCAAACTCAATATCTTTATCTTTAGGAATGATATCTAAATCCCTTTCTTTACTGAATTTTTTTACTGCTTCTCTTAACTCTTGATTTAGTTCTTCAATAATCATTATTCATTATTACGTGATACATAACTTCCGTCTCTTGTATCAATTTTTATAGTGTCACCAATATTTATAAAAATTGGAACTTGAATCTCTTTACCACTCACTATCTTTGCAGGCTTTAAAGTATTCGAAACTGTATCACCTTTCAACCCAGGCTCAGTATCAATAATATCTTTAAAAACAAAAGTTGGAGGCTCAACTCTTAAAACTGAATCGTTCCAAAATAAAATTTTGCATTCTTCCTCACCATCAAGCCAATCACTTACAGAGCCAAGAATAGTGGAGTCAATTTCAATTTGATCAAAAGTATCTGAGTTCATGAAAACATAGGTTTGTCCTTCTTTATATAAAAATTGAAAACTTTTTTCAGAAATATCAGCACTTTCTATTGTTTCTCCTGATTTAAATGTTCTTTCCCAAACCTTTTCAGTTCTTAGGTTATATAATTTTGTTCTTACAACTGCTTGTCCCTTTCCAGGTTTGTGAAATTCGTGAGATATTACTGAACACGGCTCTCCATCAATTAAAATTTTTAGACCTTGTTTTAATTGATTCGTTGTAAATTTCATACTTTATGATAATTATGTATTATAAGGCAGAAGTAATCAGTTATGGGCAGTGCACTTTTAGGACATTTCAGAAATATATTCTTTTCTATTTTATGTTTTGTTTTTTGTTATTTAATCGGTTCACTAGTTGATGAGAATACAATTGGCCAAGGCCAAACATCCTTAGTAATGATTGCAATGTTCATTTCATTCGCAGTTCATATTGTTCTCTACATCCCTTCTTATATTTTTCAAACTGAAAAATTTTATGATCTAACTGGGTCTTTTACATATTTTTTAACACTGAGTACTGTACTTTATCTTAAATATCTAGCAGTAAGCTCAAATCTTGAATTAAGGTCGATATTAATATTCGCATGTGTAATGATATGGACATTTAGATTAGGAAGTTTTTTATTTTGGAGAGTTCTCAAAGACGGAGAGGATAAAAGGTTCAGATCAATCCTTCCAAATTTTTCTCAATTATTTATGACATGGATGCTTTCTGCAACTTGGGTATTTATTCAGTCACTTACAGCACTTGTAGCTATCACTACTCTTAATAAAGCAGATTTTGGTTTGCTTGGAGCTTTAGGTTTAATTTTTTGGGTAATGGGATTTTCTGTGGAAGTTGTGGCTGACAACCAAAAAACTAAGTTTAGATCTGATCCCAAAAATAAAGATAAATTTATTACAACAGGATTGTGGAGTCTTTCAAGACATCCTAACTATGTCGGAGAGATAATGTTATGGATTGGAATTTCAATTATGGCTTTACCAGTCTTAACAGGTTATCAGTACGGCTCTTTAATTTCTCCTTTGTTCTCATTTTTGCTAATCTATTATGTTAGTGGCGTAAGAATGCTTGAAGCTCGCGCTAACAAAAAATGGGGTAATAATGAGAAATATCAGGAGTATAAAAGAAATACGCCTATTTTTTTCCCAAAAATCCCTAAATAAAGGACTTTATTAAATAAGTTGGCTATAAAAGTTGAAGTTATTGAATTATATTTTTATTATTAACAGCCAAGTAAATTAACGGAGTGTAAGTAATATGAGATTATACATATACATCCTTGTTCTGCTTTCCATATTTGCACATGCAAATAATGCGGAACTGGAACAAATTTTAAATGAAAATAGTGAGACAATCACTGAATCAGAACAGTCACAAGTTACAATTGATGATCTTCAATTAGAGAAAGATTCTCTTCTTGCTGAATGGAAAGTAACAGTAAAACAAGTTGAGGGTTTGAAAATCTACAATGCCCAAAAAAGAAGACAAATAAAAGCTCAAGAAGAGAGACTTGTCCTTCTTGATGAGCAGACAATAGCAGTTGAAAAAATGCAGAGACAGGTGCCACCAGTTATGAAAACAGCCCTGGAAGATTTACTTGTTTTCATAAACGATGATGTACCTTTTTTAATGGATGAAAGAAATAAAAGAATCGCGCAAGTCTTAGCTACTTTCGACAACCCAAAAGTTACAGCCTCAGAGAATGTAAGACAAGTGCTTGAAGCCTACAATATAGAAAGAGAATATGGCAGAACCATTGAAACATATGAAGATAGTATTGTTTTAGACGGGGAAGAAAAGGTTGTAAACATTCTGAGAATTGGAAGATTAGCTCTTATGTACCAACTCAAGGATCAGAGTGAAACAGGTGTATGGAATGGTACAGAGTGGGAAGAGGTAAGTGGTTATAGAATTCCTGTCAGAGATGGAATAAGAATGGCAAATAAAACAGCTCCTTTAGATTTACTTTTCTTACCAGTTAAAGTTACAAACGAAGGAGGTGAGTAATGAAAAATTTTAGAATAATTTTATTACTTCTTTTCTCATCAATCTCATTTCAAAGTATTGCTCAAAGTGATGAAGAGGCTCAGCCAACCAATATGGATAAGCTTCTTGAAGTTGTTAGAGAAGGTCGTTCGAAAGAAAAAGCTGAAAACCAAAAACGAGAGAGTGAATTTTTATCAAATAGAGACAGACAGCAAGTATTACTAAACGAGGAGCTTGCAGAATTAGCTAGGCAAGAGGAAATTGCTGATAGATTAGATAAAACTTTTAAAGAAAATCAGGAGTTATTAAGAGTTGCTGAAGAAGTTTATCTAAAAGCTTTAGGTTCTTTAAATGAATTATTTGGTCACATAACAAGTATTAGTACAGACTCAAGAGTGACTTTTGAGTCTTCTTTAACAGCAGCGGAGTTTGGTAAAGCACGTGAAGTTTTCCTAGATAATTTAACAAGAAAAATGGGTGAATCAACTGAATTACCAACAATTTCTGAACTTGAAAGAGTAATGTCTCTTATTACAGAAGAAATGGTTGCTACTGGTTCTGTATCAAAATTTAAAACAAATGTTATTAATGTAGACGGTTCACAATCAGAATGTGAAGTTGTAAGGGTAGGTGTATACAACGCAGTATGTGGAAAAAGATATTTAGAATATGTGCCTTCAAAAGGACAATACCAATTTTTAGCTAGACAGCCTGCAGGTAGATACACTGGTTCAGCAGGTAGAATATCTAATTCAAGTCTTGGTGGTGGATATGCTAGTTTTGCTGTCGATCCAAGTGGTCCTTCAGGTGGAGCATTATTAGCTAACCTTATTCAGAATCCATCGCTCTGGGAAAGAATCCAACAGGGAGGATTAATTGGTTACATAATCCTTGGCCTTGGTTCTATAACCATGGCATTTGCTATATATAAATATTTTGTACTCTTTATGTTAAATAGATCTGTTGTAGCACAAATGGGATCAAGCTCATATGGTAATAATCCTCTTGGCAGAGTTTTAAAAGTTGGAGAAGCGCATATGAAAGACGCTATAGATAGATTAGAGCTTAAATTAGCAGAGCAAATTATGGCAGAGCGACCAAAAATCGAACAGGGAATTAGTTTCGTAAAAATTGTTTCAGTCGTTGCTCCATTAGCAGGTCTGTTAGGTACAGTTACAGGTATGATTATTACCTTCCAACAGATCACCTTGTTCGGAACTGGTGATCCTAAGATTATGGCTGGCGGTATTTCACAAGCTCTTGTAACAACAGTACTAGGATTAGTTGTGGCAATACCTACAACTTTAGCCCACTCTTTCTTACAGTCATCAGCCAGATCAGTTGTTGATGTATTAGAAGAGCAAGCAACTGGTATGGTTGCAGAAAAAGCAAAGTAAAATGTACTGGCTCTCTGAAGTTTATATAGCTCTACGTGATTTTATGGAATCAGGTGGCACGGTCTTATGGTACATAGCCTTACTTGTTACTTTTATGTGGGCCTTAATTCTTGAGAGAGTTTATTATTTTCTTTTTGTTCATGATGAGATAGCAAACGGAATTCAAAAGAAATATCTAGCTATGAATTTCAAATCTCCTTGGCATAAATTCCAAATCAAAACTAGATTAATTTCTGAAGGTAAGATTTCTATTAATAAAAACATGCAGTTAATACAAGTTTGTATTGCTTTATGTCCTTTGTTTGGTCTTATGGGAACTGTTACAGGAATGATTGAGGTTTTTCAAATTATGGCATTCACTGGTGGTGGTGATGCAAGATCAATGGCTGGAGGTGTCTCAAAAGCAACACTTCCAACTATGGCTGGAATGGTTTCTGCGTTGTCAGGTGTTTTAGTAATGATATGGTTAAAAAATAAGGTTGAAGAAAATGAGTTGCTTATGGGTGAGTATGTAACTCATAATATTGAAAAAGGAGTAAGTTAAATGAGAAGAAGCGCAATATCAGCAGCTGCTAGAGAAGAAGAAAGCGAAATTAATTTAACACCAATGTTAGATGTAGTTTTCATTATGCTTATATTCTTTATTGTGACTGCAAACTTTATTAAAGAACCAGGTCTTGAAGTAAACAGGCCTGATTCAGATACATCAGAAATACAAGAAAACGCTGCAATTCTTATAGCTATCGGCTCTAATGATGAAATATATATGGACGGTAGAAGAATTGACGTGAGGCAAGTAAAAGCAAATGTAATTAAATTGTTGGCAGATAATCCACAAGGCACTGTTGTTATACAAGCTGATGAAGAAGCTAGTGCAGATGCCATTATTAAAGCTATGGATGGGGCTCGAGATGCGGGTGTCTATGATATATCTTTAGCTGCTGATCCAAAGTAATAAATTATGACTAGTCTAGTTGCAGAATTAGAAAAATACGGAATCTATCTAACAAAAAAACACCTTTTCATTGCGGGCGCTCCATTTATTGGATTCTTCTTATTTCTTTTTATGGTTGCACTTATTTACACCGGCGACGCTGGAGATATTGTTAAAGGTAGGAAAATTACAGATGTAATTATGCCTGATAGAGAAATAGATACTTTGCTTGAAGAATTAATGGAGCCACCAGAGGATCCAGAAGTTGCACCGCCTGATATAGCTCCTCCTCAAATGGATGTTGAGCCACTAGCAATTTCTGCTGTCTCAACTAAACCTCAAATCAATTTTAATTCAGGTTCAGGGACACTGTTTAGAGACGGTGAATATATTCCTCTTTTTAAGGTTCAGCCTGTTTATCCTAGAAGAGCACAAGAAAGAGGAACAGAAGGATATGTTATTTTAGCTTTCACAATTACAGAATCAGGCACCATAGAAAACCCATATATAATGGAGGGCAAATGTCGATCTGCAAACAATCGTGATGGTGATTTTAGAGAATGTTCAATGTTCAATAGTGCTGCCATGAGAGCAGCAAGTAAGTTAAAATATAAACCAACAGTGAGGGATGGCAGAGCTGTTGCAGTCGATGATGTCCCTCATAAATTTACTTTTGAATTGGAGGATGAAGCTTAATGTTTAGCAGGTTACTTTTATTAATTATTTTCGCATTTTCTTTTGATTTTTATGCTGATGAAGTTGATGGTCTACCAGAACTGGCAAGTGAGAAAGAAAAAAGAAAGATGCAAGTTAGAAGATCAAAAGTTCTAGCAACGTCTGTTGCAAGAAGGGTTACAAAAGTAGTTGAAAATTTAGATTTAGCTGGACAATACGAGGAAGCTCAAACAATTTTACGAAAAGAGAAAAAAGAAGAGCAAGCAAAAGCACTCGATAAAGATATTGCGAAATTTGTAAAAATTGCACAACAAGAAGTTGACGTTTTAAAGAAAGGTTTAGCTGATATGAAAAGTTATGACAGATCTATGGTTTGGTATTATCAAGCTTATCTAAATCTTGCTTATAACGATAATATGTCAGCTGCAAGAAGTAACTATTTAAAATTAGTTAAAGAGGAAGATGCAACTCCACAAATTAAACTTGCAGCTTATTATACTTTAGCGCAGTTAGCCTTATCTGAAGAAGACGTTGATGGTGGAATTAGATATTTAAAAATATGGTTTAAAACAACTCCTGAGCCAACTCCTCAAGCTTATGTATTCTTATCTCAAGCATATTACATAAAAGGGGATACTCAAAAATCATTTAACGTAATCATGGAGGCTAAACGTCTAGCTGATGAAACTGGCATTACATTTAGAGAAAATTGGTTCAATATATTGTTTGCCACACATACCGATCTTGGTCTTCGATATGAGCAGGTGCCTTTTTATGAGGAAGCACTAGAGCTGTATCCTAAGAAGAAATATTTCATCAACTTAGCAGGTTTATATAATGACTTAGATAGAGTAGAGGATTACATTTATTTGCTTAAAACTGCATATACTAAGCAGCTTCTTAACAAACCAGGTGAATTTCAATCATTAGCTCAAATGTTAATTGGCTCCGACAATCCATATTGGGGAGCAGAAGTAATTTTAACTGGCCTAACATCAGTTGAGGGGACTGTAGTAGTTGAACAGGATTGTGCTATTGGAAAGGTGTTAGATGAAAATGGTGAATTTAAGAAAGATAGAAGGGGCAATTTTATCGAAGAGGTGGTCTGTTTAGATGTTTATGGACCTGGCTTTGTAAGACCTGGAACTGATATGGCAAACGATCCTGAAGATAAGCCTTTTTTAGAGGAAGATAAAAGAAATTTAACTATTTTAGCTCAAGCACTAAGAGCAGCAAAAGAGCGAGATGCTGCTATTGAAGTTTATGAAAATTTAGCAAAAATTACCGATGATGGTGAAGCTTTTATAGCTATTGGAAACCTACATTATCAACAGAATAGAATTGATAAAGCTGTTGAGGCAATTAATAAAGGAATTAAAAAAGGGAATCTTAAAAACGTAGATTTTGCACAGCTTACTTTGGGTCAAGCATATTTTGAACTACAAAGATTTGATGAGGCAAGAGAGATATTTAAGCAAATAAGAGAAAGTGACAAAGAAAGTGTAAAGAAATCTGCTAAGGCTTGGCTGCGTTATACTGATGCGGAACAAGAAAGAGTTAGAAATCTAGAATTAAGAAAAGAATCACTTTCTTAAATATTCTTTAATTTCAAAATCATACTGATTTTTTTCTGATTTAAAAAATTTTTTTGAATTAACTTCCTTCCATTCGTGTATATTAAATTCAGGAAAGTAAACATCTCCTTTAATGCTGCTAGCATCTACCCAACTGATGACAAGTTTTGTAGTTTCCTTAAGGCCTTCAGCAAAGACTTTGGCACCCCCAATTAAAATAATCTCATCAATATTATTTTCTTCGTTATATTTTTTAGAAAAAGCTATAGCGTCATTTAGATTGTTGAAAACCTTAATACCGTCTTGTTTTATCATTGATGAAGAAACAACAATATTTTTTCTATTTGGCAATGGCCTTCCGATTGATTCAAATGTCTTTCTACCCATAATTATTGGTTTATTAAGCGAATAATTTTTAAAGTGTTCCAGATCATCTTGTAATTTCCATGGCAAATCATTATTTACCCCTATAAGGAGATCTTCATTCATAGCAACGAGAATTGAAATAATCATACTGCAACTTTTGCAGCTATATGAGGATGATGTTCATAATTTATAAGTTCAAAGTCTTCATAAACAAAATCATCAATATTATTTCTTGGTTTAATTTTTATTTGCGGTGGTGTGAGAGGCGTTCTTGATAGCTGTTCATCTGCTTGTTCAAAATGATTCTTATACAAATGAGCATCGCCTAGAGTATGGATAAATTCTCCTACTTCAAGATTACATACTTTAGCAACCATATGTGTAAGCAATGCATATGATGCAATATTAAACGGAACTCCCAAGAAAATATCAGCACTTCTTTGATAAAGTTGGCAAGATAGCTTTCCTTCAACAACATAAAATTGAAATAATATATGACAGGGAGCTAAAGCCATGCTCTGTATATCACTTACATTCCATGCACTCACAATATGTCTTCTGCTGTTAGGGTTAGATTTTATTTTTTCTATCACTTGTTTGATTTGATCATGAGCGCCATTCAGACCTTCCCATTTTCTCCACTGCTTACCGTAGACAGGACCTAAATCACCATTATCATCAGCCCATTCATCCCAAATGGAAACTCCATTATCTTTAAGATAACTAATATTTGTATCGCCCTTTAAAAACCATAAAAGTTCATAGGCCATAGACTTAAAATGAACTTTTTTGGTTGTAAGTAACGGGAAGTTTTGAGATAGATCATATCTCATTTGGTATCCAAAAACCGATATGGTTCCAGTGCCTGTTCTGTCACCTTTCTCCTTTCCCTCTTGTCTAACTTTTTTTAGTAAATCTAGATATTGATTCATTATTTCTGTAAAGAACTATGAGTCCTAATATTAACATAGGAATAGATAATAATTGGCCTTGTGTTATGAAACTTAAGAGTAAAAATTCTTCTCCCCATACATAATCTGGTTGTTTAAATATTTCCGCAATAGATCTAGCCACGGCATAGCCAATCAAAAAGAAAGCTGAATAGGTTCCAATTTTTTTACTTTTAATAACAAAATTTAGAATTAAAAATAATAAAAATCCCTCTAATATAGCTTCATAGATCTGAGAAGGATGACGAACAAGCTGATCAGGATCGGAGGGGAAAACCATTCCCCAAGATACATCAGTGGGACGACCGTAAAGCTCAGCATTTATAAAGTTAGCTATCCTTCCTAAAAAAAGTGCTATTGGGACTGAAACACATATCCAATCTGATATTTGAAAAAATTTATATCCATTAGATTTTGCAAAAAAGTAGATTGCCATCATAACCCCAATTAAACCACCGTGAAAGGACATACCTCCTTCCCAAATTTTTAAAAAATAAATTGGATCTTGCAATTGAAGATGAAAATCATAGAACAACACATGGCCCAATCTTCCGCCAATAACAGCACCAAAAAAAAGGCCGTAAGTAATAACTAAATCTGATACCTTTTCATTATCTAGGTTAATGCCAAACTTTTTTCTAGTTCTAAGCATATGAAAATAAATTAAGTAAGCTCCAAAGACATATGCCAAAGCATACCAATGTATATCTATTGAATTGCCCCAAAATCCCGAAAATGGAATTGAAATTGCTACTGGATTTATATCAGGATAATTAATCATTAAGCTAATACCCAATAAATAAAAATAGGGACTAGTTGAAAAGCATACAACCTCTGAAAAATTTTATCATCAACTTTTTGAGTCATTTTGGCTCCAAATCTTGAAGCAAAGGAACTAAAGATTGCTATTGCAAACAAACTTAATAAATTAACATAACCAAAAGAAAAATCTGGAAGGCCTTTAGCATCTAAACCTAAAAGAACATAGGAAATTGAACCAAAAATACCAACTGGTAGTGTAAGGGCCACAGATGTTGCTACTGCATTTTTCATTTTTTTCCCCATAAGCCTTAAAAAAGGGCCAATAAAGATTCCTCCTCCTACAGCAAACATTGTCGAAACTAGTCCAACTGCTCCTCCGTAAGGTGCAGCAATAAAAATATTAATTTGTGTATCTTTTTCAGAATCTTTAATTTTAAAAAACATTCTCATAGATACCAGAAAGATGAACAAAGCAAAAACTTTCTTAAAAACTTCTTTGTCAGCATTAGTTGAAATTAATGCTCCAAACAAAGAACCTATAACCAGACCAAAGAATATTTTAAGAAAGCTTTCCCACAAAATAGTTTTATTTTTCAAATGCACACTTATTGCCGAAAGTGAATTAATTACAATACAAGCTAATGCTGTACCTAAAGAGAGAGGGATACTAATTTCATCAGAGTAACCCATTGTGGAGTAGAGGAAATGCAATGATGGAACAATTACTAAACCTCCACCAACCCCAAAAAAACCAGCTAAAAAACCGGCAACTATACCTATTAGAGGGTAAATAAGAAATTCAATCATCATTTTTAATTTTTTTTGTTTCTTTTTCTCCGAGTGAAATAAGTTTATTTATTCTTGAGCTTATTGATCCTGTTCCATCTACTAATTTATTCTTAGCGTCTGTAAATTTCTTTTGACTTAATGCGATTGTATTTCCAAGACTATCCATAGAATCTACAAATCCAGCTAATTTTTCTACTAACTTTCTAGCCTCTTCATAAATTTTGAATGCTTGTTCACTTTGTTTGTCGATCCTCCATAAATTTTCAAACATATGTAATGCCATATGTAGTTGAGTAGGGCTCAGAAGGGCAATATTTTTCTTAGTTGCAAAGGAAAGTAAGGAGTTATCATATTTAAGGGCTATATTTAATGCATCATCAATTCCAATGAATAAAAAAGTCATTCCAGGTGTTTTTAATTCTTTAATATCGCTGTATTTTTTCTCACTTAACTCTTTTATTCTCTCTTTTACTCTTTGTGAATGAAGTTTGCCAAATTTATCTCTTTCTTTCTCGTCGCTCACTGAGCAATAGTCATAATATGCTCGAAATGAAAACTTTGAATCAATTACCAAGTGTCTTTCATGAGGAAGGTATACTATAGCGTCAGGTCTTTGATCTTTTAAACCCTCACCATCGCTGACCTTATAGTTTTCTTGTAGAACATAATGTAGATCTTCCTCTAACCCTGATTTGTCAAACAAGAGTTTTAAAGTCATTTCGCCATAATCCCCTTGAGTTTTACTGTCACCTCTCAAAGCATTAGCAAGATTTGTTGTATCTGATGTTATTTGATTTGTTTGTTCTATTAACCCGTCAATAGTTGTTTTTGTTTGAGCATGAATTTTTATCTGTTGCTCAGAATTTTTTCTAATTTCTGTCTCGTACTCTTTCATACGCTCTCTAAGCGGGTCTATGATCTTTTCAATACTTTCTTTTGATGAGACTTTGAATTCTTCTTCCCTTTTTTTATAAATATTTTCAATTGTTTCTGAAAACTCTTCTGGTTTGAGGTTAGAATTTCTCTGTAGTATAAGTAAAATAGTAAGTACTAATGTGGAAAATACAAAAAGTATTACCGCAGCAATTAAAAAACCAGATTCCATATGAGTATTTTAGAACAAATTAAGTCTGAACTCCCTTGGCTTGATGATAAAGTTTCTTTTGATTTAACAAGAGGAAAGCCATCTGCTGATCAGCTTAATGTTACTCAAAAGAATTTTAAGCATATTGAAATTCCCTTTGAAATGGATGGAATTGATCTTAGAAATTATGGAAATCCAGAAGGCATACCTTCTGCAAGAAAACTTGGTGCACAAATTCTTTCAACAGAGTTTGACGAAACAATAGCTTTAGATAATTCGTCCTTAACTATAATGCAACAATTAGTTTCATGTGCTTACCACCTTGGATTTCCAAAAAGTAAATTGTCAAAAAAAACTAAGTTTTTATGTCCCGTGCCTGGGTATGACAGACACTTCAAACTTCTTGAAAATTTTGGTGTTGAAATGATTGCAATGCCATTTCAAGACGATGGCCCTGATGTAAATGTGATTAATGACCTTATTTTTAAAGACGATGATATTAGTGGAATAGTCTGTGTACCAAGACATTCAAATCCCACTGGACATGTTTACTCTGATCAAAATGTGAAGGAAATCTTTGAGTTAATTGCTAACAAAAAAAGAAATTTTATGGTTTTTTGGGATAATGCTTATGCTTGTCATGATTTCAGAGAAACTATAAACCAAACACCCGTGATGAAGATAGCAGATGAGTATGAGTTAAAAGATAATTTATTTATTGTTGGCTCGACATCAAAGATTACACTTGCAGGTTCAGGACTGGCTTTTTTTGCAAGCAGTGAAGCAAATATTTCAAAGTTTATAGAATATAGAAATTCATTAACTCCAGGTCCAAATAAATTGAATCAAGGAATGCATGTAAATTATTTCAAAAAAAGCTCTCTACAAAGTCAAATGGAGAGTTTAAAAGAGGTTATACTGCCAAAATTTAAATTGGTTGAAAAATACCTTGATGAACTAAAAAAAGACGGTTTATGCCATTATATTCAGCCATCTGGTGGCTACTTTATCTCATTTGAATCATCAACTTCTAATGCTGAGCAAATAATTGAACACTGTTCAAAGTTAGGTCTCAAGCTTTTGCCAATAGGTTCTTGCTTTCCTTATCAGAAAGATCCTAAAAATAGCAATATTAGAATTGCTCCAACATTTCCAAATCTCGAAAATTTAGAGAGATGCATGGAAATATTTTCAAAAGTCGTAAAAAAATTGAACTAATTTTATTTCTAGCAGTCTAAGAAGATGACAGAAAGATAAGAGTTCAATCGTAGTCTGCCCATATAAGGTTAGCAGCAACCGATCTGAAAGGACGCCAATCTCTTGCTATCGAAGTCATATCCTCAATGCTTGGCCGTTCTTTCAGATCTTTTAGTCTTTTTACCCCTTCTTGAAGACCAATATCATTTTCCGGCCAAACATCTGGTCGATCTAAAGAGGCCATAAGATAACAATCAGCTGTCCATTTCCCTATACCTTTAAACTGGCATAAATAAATTCTTGCCTCCTCATCCTCCATTTTTGCAATATTGGAGTAATTCAAAATGCCATTTATTTCTTCAGTTGCAATGCCATTTAAGTAGGAGATTTTCGGCCTACTAAGGCCTGCTTCTCTTAATTTATTTGTAGGTAATTCCAAAAAGCTTTGAGAATTAACATTGCTCATTAATGCCTGCACCTTTTTTTTAATTGCATTAGCAGATTGGACTGAAACTTGTTGTTCAATTACGAGGTGCAATATACCAGCAAAACCTTGAGGACGAACAAAGAAGTTTATTTCTTCTTCTGGAAGGATTTTTTTAAAATTAGGCTCAACTTGAAGAAGGTGCTTAACTCCTTCGTCATAAACAGCTTTGTTCACTTTCTTTGCATTCCATTTTTATGCATAAAGTTTAAGAATTCATCAAATTTATCTTGCCCAAAAAAATACTGATCACCATGCACTAATAAGGGTACTCCGTGATGACCTGCAACTAACTGCTGCTTTTGGTTATGTTTAATATCAGAAATTATTTTCGCTTCTTGCTCATTAGCCTCTTTTTCTAGATCATCTAAATTTAAACCAACAGAATTACATACTTTACTTAGGTTTTTTCTATCAAACCATCCTTCTTTGCTGCCAAATATATTATTAGACAAAGCTTGTGCAAAGTTAATTCCTTGGCCATGATAGTGAGCCGCTTGACCTAAATGACAAATATAAAATATATAAGGTTGTTCTGGTGATATTTTTCCCGTGAGTATATTTTGCACAATTGGGTCCGGTTTAGGTCTAAAAAATGGCATTTTATGTCTTTTTGCAACTTTACGATAGTCCAATAGACGCCAAAAGAAGTAGGTCAGCATATTTTTATTTTTAAAAAAACTGGGCTTCCTTATAGCTAATGGATAAACCAATCTAAAGTTCACATCTACATCATATTCTTTTATTAATTTTTTTAATCTGGGAAGAATAAAGTAAGAATACGGACTTCTGTATGAGAAATAAAAATCAACTTTCATATCTTAATTTTATCATTTAGCATCTCAAGATTAGAGTGGCTAAAGCCTTTAAGTTAGTTAGGCCACATAACATAATCTTCATCTTCATCCCAACCATCCTCAACTACTTCTTTAAGAGTTCTATCTATAGAGATTTTAGCTTTTAGACTCGATTGAAAAAGAGGTCCTTTAGAATTTTTAAGATGTTCATTTAATATTATTTTTAGTTCGGTTACTTTCGTTAAATTTTCTTTAGATAAATCGACTCTTTCAGTTGGATCATTATTTAAATTGAACAGCCACTCTCTCTTTGGATGATCGGATAATTGAAGTTTCCATCCATCTTTAATAACAACTTTATTATGTCCAGTTCTCCAAAAGAGGGCCCTATCCATTGCCTCAGATGAGTTACTAAATAAGTCTATTCCATCAATGCTATGTTCTGGTACCTCTTTTGCTAAAGCATAAATTGTTGGGGCTATATCGATATGTGCTGCTCTTTCAAAAATCTCTTTTTCAGATATCCCCTCTTTCCAAAAGATAAGTGGCACTTTAATTCCTCCTTCAAAAAGACTTAACTTCCATCCTCTATAGGGAGCATTAATATATCTCAATCCAAGGTAGCCAGCCCCTCCATTGTCACTAGTAAAAATAATCCATGTGTTATCAGCTAATCCTTGAATATTCAGCTCATCTAAAATCCCTTCAATACTTCTATCTAAGGCTTTGATCATAGCCGCATAAACTCTTTCTGTATGATCCTCAATATTTGAAAGTTCATCATAATCAGATTTTAGGGCTTGCAAAGGGGTATGCACTCCCCAGTGACCCAGATATAGAAGAAATGGTCTATTTTTATTAGCTCTAATTACTTTTCTGGCTTCATTTGTGTAGTAATCAGTTAAATATCCCTCTGGTTCAAACCAATTTTCTCCTATTTTCACTTGGTTAAAAGAAGCAGCATATTGCATTCTTGCCCATAAAAATTTATCTACAGGATCATGATCAAGATATGCATTCACAACATTAGGATCATTTACTGGAAGAAATAATCCACTTGCCATTAAAAGACTCTCTTTAAACCCTTGGGCATTCGGATGTTCACCTTCACCGCGACCTAAATGCCATTTACCAATATGTGTAGTGTGATACCCAGCATTGCTTAATTGATCAGCAAATGTAATCTCTTCGTTAGGCAGACCTTGGAGCTCAAATTTTGGGTTAGATCTTAAAGCTTCAGTATTTACCTCAACACTTTGGAATGGAGCAAATAATTGCAAACTTCTCCCCATACCATCTGGTAAAGGAGTAAATTCATAGCCAGTTGAAGTAGCATATCTTCCAGTAACAATCATTGCTCTAGATGGAGCACACATTCCTGTTCCTGCATAGGCATTTGAAAACTTAATTCCAGTATTTGCGATGAAATCTATGTTAGGTGTTGGTAATTTACCATTTGCAATGCCACTTCCAAATGATGTTAAGTCATTAATCCCTAAATCATCAGCAACAAAAACAATAAAGTTAGGTCTATCATCAATTCTATTTTCAGGGCCTTTTTCCCAAATAATTTCTTTATTTTCAGAAACATTAAATTTCCCTGTTATAACTACAAAACTAAGAAAAAGTTCTTTCCAAAAAACAGCGACCAATAATCCTGCCACTAATAAAAAAAGTAATACTTTTTTCATAATTTTCTCCTAAAGAAATAAATTAAAGTTGCTATTAATATAAAAAAAAGAGCTGATACAGCGTATATATATGGCATGAAGTGCCTTTTAGCCGTATTAATTGTCATTTCATCGTACCATCTATAAGATTCGCCAAGTTCAATCACACCATTTTTTTCAACATATTCTGAGTATTTTTGAATTAAAGTTTTAAAAATTTCAGGTTCAATTAGTCGTAAATCTTGCGTTTCTCCAGGATCATTTTTTAAATTGAATAATCTCCATTTGCTATCGCCAACAGGAGGTTTATTTTTTACGATTTTATAATCTCCAAGAAAAAGCGCTGAATTTCCAGAAACCTCAAGACCTACTGGCTCGTTTTCGTTGTATAAATCAATGTCAAAGTCATTAAATATAGCTTTAAGTGACTTTCCTATCATTTGATCCTCTTTTTCGCTAGACGCTAGATCAGCAATTGTAGGAGCTACATCTGTTACAAATGTTAAACCTTTATACTTTCCTGAGGGAATACCTTTTCCAGAAATTATAAGAGGAACTCTCAGGCCGCCCTCAGACATATGAAATTTATAAAGGTGACTTGGACTTGCCATTGCTTGTGCAAATTCAGTTCCAATAAAAACATAACTATCTTTTTCACCCAATGTTTCAAGATTGTTATTCCAGCGGGATGTTTCGTACCAGGCTCGCCAGGTAGCATGATCTCTAGGGTCATTGCCTTCTGGTCCATTATCTGAGGTAATAATAAAAATTGTATCTTCATACAATCCATTATTTTTTAAATACTCTATCAATCTTCCTATATGAAAATCCATTGCATTTAACATGCCAGCGAAGACAGCCATACTCTTTACTAAAAGCTCTTTTTCTTCTGGAGTCTCTTCTTCCCATGGGTAATTCTCTAAAGAATTAACAGCACTTTTATTTTTAGGAAAAATTCCTAATTCCTGTGCTCGTTTGAGTCTTCTCTCCCTTAAAGCACTCCAACCATCTTGATAGAGATCTAAATATTTTTCGGTAAATTCCTTGGGAGCTTGTACTGGTATGTGTTGTGCTTGAAAAGAAACATAAGCAAAAAAAGGTGATTTTGATCCATCTTCATCTATGAAATCAATCATTTGATCTATGAAAAATTCTGATGAATAAAAATCTTCTGGTAATTCAACCTCTTCACCATTCTTAAACCAAGGAGCTTCAAGATAGTAGGGTAGATAGGAATGATTGCTGTAATTATCACCTCCTGTTGCATCAAGAATGAAAGTTTTATCGAAGCCTCTATTTATGGGCAGAGACGGAATATGCTCTCCACCAAAACCCAAATGCCATTTTCCAGTCATGTAAGTTCTATAACCTGACTTTTTTAAAACTTCTGCAATTGTTAAAGCCTCTGGCAAAAGATACCCTTCGTAGCCGTTATTTTTCCTTAGATTTCTAGGCAATACCTCGGGAATCATTGGAATTCCTGTTTTGTGATTGTCCATACCTGTCAGAAGCATTGCTCTGGATGGCGCACATTCAGGTGAAGTATGATAATTTGTGAACATTAAACCTTTTTCAGCTAAGGAATTAATATTTGGTGTATCTATTTCCCCGCCAAAAGTCTGAAGATCAGTTAGACCTAGGTCATCTACTAATATCAATATGAAGTTTGGTTGATTTTTAGCTTCTAAATTGGTAAAAAATAATGCTAATAAAAAAAAGATATAACGCATTTTGTGGATTTTATCACATAGTTAAAGAAATGCAGGGAGAGGAAAAATCAAAATAGTTTTAATTTTAATCGTCATTTACGGCTTAATTTCATCATTTTTTCCATACTCTGGATTAGCTTGGTATTTCCCATTAAGTTTTGAGAAAGTTAATCTTGAAGACTCAAGATTAATGTACTTACATGTGATGAGATCGTCTGCTCATGTGACGTTTTGTGCGCTCATTATAAATTACCTCAATGATAAAAGACCTATATCCTCATTGGGCCCAGTTGTAATATTTTTTTATACATGTGTTTTTTTTGAGGTATTTGCATTTTTAATTCTTGAATTTGTACATGGTGTAAATTTTGATTTTAGAATTTTGTTGAGTATTTTCTTTTTAGTCCTAGCAATTTTTACTCACAGGGCAAATTTAAAGAAAAAACAAACCATATTTAGAGACTAGAATTAAGGAAGCAGCTGTTTTATAGTAAAAACATGAAAATTAAAAAAGTTAAAAATCAACCAAAACAAATTACAAAGTACCCTGAAATAGACCCAAAAGAACAGGATGCAGTTGAAAGTGTAAATGAAATATTTAAAACACCTTTAACAGGCGCGTATAACTGGGACTATATCGTAGTTGATGACAGAATAAAAAAACTTTATGAGTTAGGCAAAAAACTCAATTGGAATGAGGACTTTGATTTAGATTGGTCTCAAGACTTTCCTAAAGATCAGTTTCTTATAAATTCAGATATATTTAAAACACCAGAAGTTGAGCTCGATGGCTACGACGATCTCTCCTTTGAGAAAAAAATTGAGATGGACAGACACAGGGTATCTTGGAATTTAAGTCAATTTCTTCATGGCGAACAAGGAGCATTACTAGTAGCGTCTCAGCTTGTTTCGTGTGCACCAACCTTCAACGCAAAACTTTATGCAGCTTCTCAAACTTTTGATGAGGCAAGACATGTAAATTGTTTTAATAGATATTTAAAAGAGAAAATAGGTTTCCAGTATCCTTCAACTGATGGTCTTAAATCCTTAATGGATAAGATTCTCACAGATGAAAGATGGGATCTGAAGTTTATAGGTATGCAAATTATTATCGAGGGTCTTGCTCTGGCAGCTTTTAACAATTTGAAATTAATTCTAAATGATGGCCTTTTAAAACAACTTCTTCACTACGTGATAAGAGATGAAGCGCGACATGTTACTTTTGGAGTTAATTACCTTGAAGATTATTTAAAGACTCTAAGCAAAAGCGAAATCGAAGATAGAGCACAATTTGCTTTTGAAGCTTGTGTCGTAATGAGAGACAGACTTATTTCAGGCGAAGTAATATCTAAATTTCTTGATTACACTCCAAAGGATGCTCACAAGATAGCTGAAGAATCTGAACAAGGTGAAAATTTCAAAAACTTACTTTTCACTAAGATAATTCCAAATCTCACTAGAATTGGCTTAATCACTGATAAGGTAAAACCAAAATATGAAAAACTTGGTGTTTTAAGTTATCAAGAACTTGAAGATAACTTCAATGTAGACTGGGCAGAGATTTCAAAGCCTTATGAGACACAGGAAGAAATTGAGCAAGAGATATCCTCTGTTTTTGAAAACAGTGCTCAAAACTAATTGGGAATTTAAACTAGACTAATTTAATTTCACCGACGCCTTCTCTACCCTTGAATTCTTCAAGAGTAAATTCAACTGCATCGTTTTCGTTTAGAGTATCGATTCCACATTTTTGTAATGCACTTATGTGAACAAAAACATCTTTTGATCCATCTTCAGGTGCAATGAAACCAAAACCCTTAGAATTGTTAAAAAATTTTACAACTCCTTTTTTCATACTATCTCCTCTTAAGATTTCCAAAAAATGAAATCTTAATGCAATACGATACATGACATTTAGATTATGTACAGTAAAATTTTCATTTAGATAAAATTAATATGAAAATTAAAGAAAATAAGTTATCAACACAAAGGCATACTACATTTTATTTATCATGTGGTCCTGAAGATGGACCATTGGCAATTTTTATTCATGGATGGCCAGATTTATCTTTAGGATGGCATCATCAACTAAAACATCTTGGAGGTTTAGGGTTCCACGCTATTGCACCTGACATGCGGGGATATGGTAAGAGCACAATTCACCAAGATAAATCAGCGTATTGTCAAAAAGAAATTGTTGCAGATATGATGGAGTTATTTGATAGCTTTAATATAAAGGAAGCTATATGGATTGGTCATGATTGGGGTTCTCCAGTCGTTTGGAATATTGGCCTTCATCATCCAGAAACTGTCAAAGGATTAGCAAGCTTATGTGTGCCTTTTGGCTGGGGAGGGCATCCAGACAGCTACTTAGATCATATTGATAGAAATCTCTATCCAGAAGATGAATACTCATATGGTCAATGGGACTATCAATATTTCTACTACGAAAATTTTGATTTAGCTTGCCAACAAATGGAAGAAGATCCCCATAAAATGCTTACATTAAATTTTACTCAGCCAACAGATGAATTTAGAGGAGTTTTTAATACAAAAGGAGGTGCAAGATCTATGACTGCATCGATAATTAAAAATGGTGGTTGGTTTAGACATTATGGTTTCAAAGGTCTAAATACAATACCCGAAGTGTCAGTCGATGAAGATGTAATCTCACCTGAAGAAATAAAAATTTATGGTGATTTTCTTAAAACCAACGGTTTCTTTGGGCCAAATTCTTGGTACGTAAATGGTAAAGCCAATGATGAGTATGCAAAAGAGTTAAAAAATTTTACAACTATTGATTGCCCAGTTTTATTCATTCAAGCAACCTATGATAGTGTTTTAACTAAGAATCTGAATACACATAATAAAATGGTGTGCACAAATTTAACTGAAGATGAAATTGCATGTGGCCATTGGATGCAAAGAGAAAAACCACAGGAAGTAAATATTGCCATTGAGAAGTGGATAAGAGAAAACTTTTAAAGATTATGACTAGAGAATCACTTTGTTTATTATTAATTGCACCCGGTGTGTTAGCTGTTTCACTTAGTTATGGTTTATACCCTGAGATAACATTAAAGTATCTTTACGATATAGAAGTTAACAGTGCAAATCTTGCCAATATTTTTCGAGCAATTATGGGTTTATATATCGCTTTATCAATTTTTTGGGTAGCTGGTGCTTTTAAGAAATCTTTGAGACTAGCAGCACTTTGGAGCATGACAATTTTTATGACAGGTATTGCTCTTGGACGAATACTTAGCATTATAATTGATGGCTTTCCCTATCCAATATTTCTTTTCTATACAGTAATTGAAATTTTTTCAGCTTTAATGGGCTATTTTTTAATAAAATACAGGAATGAGTAAAACGAAATTTATTTCACTAAAATTGAAAGCCTTTTTCTTTTGTACTTTGATGTTTGCCATTAGTTTGAACGCTTCAGATGAGAAAAAAATAATGGCAATTATTGATGATATTAAGTACGGTTGGGAAAATGGCGATGGAGCACCATTTTCAAAGCATTTTCTTGATTTTGAAGGAGCTAAGTATTTTGAGTCTGGTGGACAAAATATAGGCCTACAAGATTTAATAGAAAATCACGTTGAGCCTGAAAAAGATGCATTATATTTTCTAGAATTAAATTTTCTGAATATAGATATAAGGATTGAGGGAGATTTTGCTTGGGTTATTGCAGATACAGAAGTTAGAGGGAAGGTAAGACGTAATGATTATGAATTCGATAAAACAGGCCATCAAACTTTTCTGCTAAAGCGTATTGAAGGCAACTGGAAGGTGCTACATACACATTCATCAAGTAGAGACAGAAGAAAATAAAGATTAACAGTCAGTTTTTAAGCAATTTTAATAATTTGTTTGCCAAAGTTTCTACCACTTAAAACATCTCTCAAGCCTTGTGGTGCATTCTCAAACCCAGCTGTAATAGTTTCTCTAAATTTTATATCACTATTTTTAACATGCTCATGAAGAATGGATGTTGCTTTTTCAAACTGATTTAACCACTCAGTCACAACAAAAAATCTATGTTTTGGCATTGGGTTCAAAGCACCAAGGACATGAAAAGGTGTTTCCTCACCAGCAATATTTGTTGAATTATATTTTGAGATAAAACCACATATTGGAACCCGAGCATTCTTATTTAAGAATTTAGATACCATTTTTGTTATTTCACCACCAACATTTTCAAAATAGATATCAATCCCATTGGGACAATATTTTTCCAGCTTCTCTACAACACTTTCGTTTTTATAATCAATACACTGATCAAACTTCAATTCTTCAGTAACGTATTTTGATTTTTCTGGTCCACCAGCAATTCCAATAACTTTGCAGCCCGTAAGTTTTCCAAGTTGTCCAACTACACCTCCAACTGCTCCTGATGCTGCAGATACTACAAGGGTTTCTCCAGGTTGAGGTTTGCCAACATAATTTAATCCAAAATATGCTGTTCTACCTGGCATGCCCAATGTTCCTAAAAATACACTGCTATTTAATTTACTTCCAGGCACTTTAAGAATGGAAGGGTCTGAATCTTTAGTTCTTATATAAGTTTGCCAACCCTGATGAACTGTTACTAAATCTCCAACTGCATAATTTTTTGACTTTGATTCAATTACTCTACCTACACTTTCACCAACCATAACTTCTCCAATTTTTAATGGAGGAGTATACGAGATACTATCGTTCATCTTGCCTCTCATATACGGATCAATTGAGAGATATTCAGCCTTAATCAGAATCTCTTGTCCTTTTAGATCAGTAATTTTTTCTGAGTCCATTATCCAACAATCATCTTCTGGCATTCCAGTTGGTCTTTTTTGAAGTAAAAAACGGTTATTCACATAATTCATAGGAAATGTTATCTTACTTTAGCTTTGTATTTCATATAAAGATTCATAATAAATACTAGAACTTTTGATGCGTAGGTGGCTAAATGGATTTTAAATTTTTTCACAGTTCAAAATTATATCTGAATATTTGATTTTAGTTTTGGATACTACCTTTTCAAAGATTTGAATATTTCATTAACTTTATTGTCAAAGTCCTTTTCACTTTTTAAAGCATCTTTAACACATTCTTTCATGTGCGTTTTTAATACTTTTCCTTCAACACTTGTTATAGCACTTTTTACTGCTTTAATTTGATTTAAAATATCAATACAGTATTTGTCATCATCAATCATTTTGATTATTCCACGAATTTGTCCTTCGACTCTTTTTAGGCTAGGAACTTGTTTTTTATGACATGGATGTTTCATATGATCATTGGAATAATGTAGGTAAATATTGTCGCAAAAATAAATAATGCTGCAGAAAAGTAGTAAATATATCTTGAACGTTTTCTTGTTTGCATGCATAACCTACCCAATTCAGGATCAGCAGGGCAAGGCATGTAATAGGTTTTATAATTAACATATCCAGCAAAAACAATTACTACAAATGCAAATATGGTTATGTACAGCTTATATTGTGATAAGACAATTAGAAATGGAAAAACTGTAATTAAGTTTGCAAAAGAAGCACCAGCACCAATAACAACAAATAAAGAAGGCAGCGCACAACAAATTAAAGTTGACGAAGATGCAAATAGAGATAAAAAATTTGCCGATCTATCTTGCATAGTATTTAAAGATTTAAGATTGCCATATCAATTGCATTTTGACCGTTAATCAAAATTTTCTCTTTGATCTCATCAAATTTAATTTTTTTATTATTTTTGTAGGCAATCAAAACCTTTCCCTTGCTAAGGTCAACATCAATTTTTTTAACATTTATGTCTTTTTTAAATGTCTTCTCTATTCCTCTGGCACAAAAATCACAT